>Ga0187893_10000279_pt1 | contig 131708 bp, 121 predicted proteins | sample MA1701074metaG_FD_139574 | JGI IMG/M metagenome (GOLD analysis project Ga0187893, IMG submission 139574) | White microbial mat communities from a basaltic lava cave in the Kipuka Kanohina Cave System on the Island of Hawaii, USA - MA170107-4 metaG ...
TTAACGGGTTCGCAACACCAGTAAAGAAAGCAACCTCACCTGCTCCAGTGGTTCACACAATCTACACCTCCAAGTTCTCATTTTCATTGGCAACAGTGAAGCGAAGCTTCATGAAAACTTTTTTACTGCGTTAATCCCATATCCGTTAGCGGTCATGCTATGGCGACCACTCCTTTTTAAGAAATTGATCCTTACCCCATTTTGTAGACAGGGAGAAAAGCCAGTATATTCCTGAAAGGAGATACTGGAATGGGAACAGTAAAGTCACCTAACAAATATGATCGACAGTTTAAGATCGATGCTGTAAATCTGGTTGTAAATGGTGAACGCAGCGTCAAAGAGGTAGCTGAATCTCTTGGTATGGCTCCGGATGTTCTGTACCGGTGGATACGGACACTGAACAAAGAGCAGAAAGAAGCTTTTCCGGGGAACGGGCGGCTTGGCCCCCAGGAAGAGGAGATCCGACGTCTTCGGCGAGAGCTGGAGCAAGCCAAAGAGGACCGAGAGATTTTAAAAAAAGCCCTGGAATTCTTCTCGAAAAACGGGAAGTGAGATATCGTTTTGTACAACAGCATCAAAAGCGATGGAGCATTGGAAGAATGTGTGAGTTGCTGAATTTGAGCCGCAGCGGGTTTTATGCCTGGCGGAGAAGCACAAAGAGTGAACGTGCCAGAATCAAACGAGGATCTTCTCGGAGAGATTAGACGGATTTACGCTGAGGGACAAGGCGAATACGGCAGTCCGACGATCTATCGTGTGTTGCGAGAACAGGGACGGCAGGTGAACCGTAAAAGAATTGTGCGATTGATGCGGGAAATAGGGCTTCGGGCGAAGATACGGAGACAATTTAAACGGACGACGAGGCCGTGCAAAGAGCATGAGGCAGCCCCGAATCTGTTGCAGCAAAACTTCCGTACCACGGGTCCAGACCGTGTTTGGCTTTCGGATATTACTTTTCTGCAGAGCGAACGAGGATGGCTGTATCTGACGAGTGTCGAAGACATGTGGTCGCGTAGAATCGTGGGATATGCGATCACTGATCACTTGCGCGCTGACGCAGTTCTCGAAGCGTTGCAGATGGCGTTGAGGCGAAGAATCATACAGCGGGGATTGATCTTCCATAGTGATCGTGGAAAACAATACATCGATGGCAGGGTGCGACAACTCCTGACCGATCACGGCATGCTTCAGAGCATGAGCAGCACCGGAAATTGCTACGACAATGCGATGATTGAATCGTTTTTTGCTACGCTCAAAAAGGGCCATTTGCTCTCTGAGAAATTACAGACGATCGAAGAAGCACGGCGTAAACTTTTTGAATATCTTGAAATATTTTACAATCGAGTGTGCCGCCACTCCGCACTCGGCTATAAATCACCAGTGGCATACGAACTTCAACATATGAATTTGGCTTAACTTGCTGTCTCATTTTTGGGGTGAACTCCAACATGAAACATTTCAATCACTTATTACTAACAATCGCTCAAGTTTTCTTAGTTACTTTCATTGGCTGTAACTCAAAACAAAATGAGCGTAAAAATTCGATAGATTCTACTCAAACTGAAAATACAGTAACAGTGCCAGTCTCTGTTATCCAATTTTTAATTAATTCAGCTGCAAAAGACTTTAAAGTGCATCAACCACCAATAGCTATTGATTTTCGCAACCTGAAAGCTGGATACATTCTGTCAGAAAAAGATACCACTTATTTAATCTCTGGAGAATTTTTCCCTCAAGGTGAGAAAAATTGGGTGCCATTTGAAACAATAAAAACTTTTGGCTATGAGCAATACATTGGAAATACCGTGTACAGTAACAAGGCGCAATTTGAAAGTCCTGTCGACAATAACGAACTAACAGTAAAAATGAGAACCAAATGGAACGAACTCAACGAAAAATCAAACTAACAATTAGTTCTATTAATTATGAAAAATAAACTGACACATTTTGCTATTCACATCGATGATATTGAAAGGGCAAAAATTTTTTATGACCAAGTATTTGAATGGGGGTTCAACTCTTACGGTCAATCCGACTTTCTGCAAATCAAGGCAGACAAATCCGAGAGCGGAGAACTCATCGGAGCATTGCAATCACGAAAATATTCCCCGGTTTCTGAAAAGCTAATCGGCTTGGAATGCACAATTGGCGTAGAGAATTTGGACGAAATTGTGGAACGTGTAAAAAGCAATGGCGGACAAGTCTTATTGCCGAAAACTACTATTCCGTATGTGGGTTGGATTGCAAAATTTTTGGACACGGAAGGCAACCTGATTTGTGCAATGCAATACGACAATAGATGACAAAATCAAGACCCATACATCCAGACTTTCAATTCCTTTTGGACTTTAAAGAACAGGAAGTCATTGACCTCTTTTGCGATTTGCGACAGTACGTCTTGGAACTTTATCCTGACAGCAATGAACTTCTGTATCATACCCACGCATGACAACCGTTTTTTCAATCTCTGACAAGCTATCGGACGCATTTTGTATGATGCCCATATACAGCAATCATTTAAATTTGGGATTTAACAAAGGAACACTTTTGAAAGACCCAAACAAACTGCTGACAGGAACAGGAAATGTGATACGACACATAGACGTAAAGAAACCGGGCGATTACAGAAACCCCAAAGTGAAAATGCTAATTAAAGAAGCGATTGACTTTGCCATAAAAGATATGGACAAACCAACAAAATCAATTGGAAAGACAATATCGAAAATCAAGAAGAAGTGAAAAGCCGACCGCATAACAGTGGTTTTGCGCAGGCGGGGTGAACGGCTTCGTATGAACATTTGTGCTAAATTTGAAGTACGGTTCTTCGTATCAAGCGCAGTGCTAAAAAACCCGCCCGAACGCAAAGCCGCAAACCGTTATGCCCCATGCCAACCACCATTCAAATGTGGGAAGAAATATCACATCTGTGCAGGAACGGGCACGTTCGCAAACGCACCGGAGAAGCCAGCCAAACGAAGAAGGAGATCATTCAAGGTGCTCAGCCGGGAGACGCAAACTACTATCCGCTCAAGGTGGGGCATGAATGGACCTACAAGATGCCTGGGGATACCGAGGACAATGAACAGACGATTCGGGTCGCAGAGTATTCCGACGAGTACAGGGCTTATCTTGTGAGAACAATTTTCAGAATTGGGGGTGCCCTACCCATTGGTAATCGTGAAATCCGAAGAGGTGTTTTCCTGTCCTGATCATCTGTTTTCCGCACGGCAGCACTTTGTTGAAAGCATTTTCCTGATGGTTCCGAGGTCATTGCAGACGTACCTAACCTCGAGGATGGGAGACAAGTCCTAACCTCTCCCACCTACTGACGCTTCCCATTCGTGGGGGCGGTTCGCGAACCGCCCGAACGGGGGATTAACTCAAACTCGGCGCGGTGGATGAGCGTTAAGACAAGAAGGGACCACCGAACACGGATGGTCTTCCCTACCGACTGAAATTTATCAGGTTGGCCATGAAATGGTTTGCGAATCGCCCGAACGAGGGATTAACCCACGAATGTTACCATGTATCGTTTCTCTTACTGAGAACCACATGGTATATGACCCGAAGAAACATCACCGCCGTTCCATTCGCCTCAGGGATTACGACTATTCCTGGCCCGGGTGGTATTTCGTAGCGATGTGTACACAGGATAGAATCTGTTCCCTGGCAGAAGTAAGAGATGGTCGAGTGATATTAACTGAGACCGGGAGAATCATAGAACGTTGGTGGAAATGGCTTGAAGGTCATTTTCCGTGGGTTGAGCTTGACGAGTACGTGATAATGCCAAATCATCTGCATGGTATTCTCATCATCAATGATCAGGAACATCGTTTGGGCGGTTTGAGAGTTAACCCAAAGCCCATTGGCCGGTTGATTGGAGCGTTCAAGACAACATCAACGAAGGAAATCAATCAATCCCGCAAGACTCCCGGTTCTGTATTCTGGCAACGTGATTTCTATGAGCACGTTGTGCGGAATGAGGCCGATCTTTCGCGCATCCGCTGGTATATCGCCAATAATCCACTCAAATGGTCACTTGATCGAAAGAATCCAGAAACCTACGCCTGAAGCAGTCCAGTCCCTGTTATTGTTGCCTTTCTCTTCTCAAATTCTCTACTTACCACATGCCTTCCCGCTGTGGAGTTTTCACACTGCTCTCGCTGTTGATTGTGTTCGGTGGGCAATCATTCGGCGCTTCTCCATCGGTTCGCTCAATCTCTGTCGAAGGTAACCGGGTATTCTCACAGCGCGAAATCATTGGCTGGTGTTCTTCAAAGGAAGGACTCACATTTTCCGCATCGATTCTGGAAAGTGACCGCCAAAGAATTCTCCAGCAGTATGTAGCCGGTGGTTTTTTTGATGCGTCGGTTGCGTGTTCAGTGACGTTTGAAAACGATGACAGCTCGGCAATCAGCATCACGATCGAAATCAGCGAAGGGACAAAGGCGACAATCGGAACGATAAGCGTTGCGGGCGTTACAAGATTCAGCGAAGCAGACCTTCTCGAAGGTTTTGCGACCCAACCCGGCAATGTGCTTGACCAGCATGAACTTGAACTGGACATTGACAACCTATTGTCCCGGTACGAGCGTGCCGGTTATCCGTTCGTTGAATGCAGAATCGGGAACATCCTTACGCGAAACGATGCTGACAACAAACAAATCGACATCCTTCTTACGGTGAATGAAGGTCGGCTCGTCACCATTGATGAGATTCGTGTCGAAGGCAACACGGAAACTTCGGCATCTGTTGTCGTGCGCGAAACCCGTTTGACAAATGGCGAGTTGTTCAATCCTGCCAAAGTGGAAGCCATCAAACCGAGACTTCTTCGACTCAATATCTTCTCGGAAGTATCGGAACCGGAGTTGTATCTACGCAATGACAAAGCCGGATTGCTCATCAAAGTGCGCGAAGGAAGTACAAATACGTTCGATGGCGTGATCGGATACGTGCCGGCCGTTACGGAAGGTGAGTCGGGATTTATAACGGGCCTTGTTGCAGTCTCCATGCGGAATCTTTTCGGAACCGGAAGAAAATTCAGTTTGAGGTGGAATCGCGAAGACAGATTTTCCCAGGAACTCGGACTGCGTTATCTTGAGCCGTGGGTAGGCGGAGTGCCGGTGAATCTTGGCGGCGGATTCATCCAGCGGAAACAGGATACAACGTACGTGCGGCGCGCATACGACTTGCGCGGTGAACTGATGCTTACGGAGGAACTCACGGTAGCCGGTTTGTTCTTCGGCGAAAATGTTATCCCATCCGATACAACATACAGCAGGGTCTTCAAAAGTTCTACAGTTTCTTATGGTGTGGAAATCCAGTATGATACCCGCAACGATTACGCAAATCCCACGGCCGGAGTCCGGTATCGCACCGATTACCATTACGGACGAAAGACCATAACGGATATTCCGGAGGTTTACGCTACGCAGGTGAAAGACAAGACCACCGTGCAGAGAATTACTCTCGACCTGGATTTCTTCCTCTCGACGTTTTCGCGACAGGTTCTTGCGCTCGGTTTGCACGGAAGGGATTTGCAGACCGACCAGCCGGAAGAAAGCCAGATGTTTCGGTTTGGCGGGGCGCGAACGTTGCGCGGATATCGTGAGAACCAGTTTATCGGAACGCGCATTGTCTGGTCCAACACAGAGTATCGTTTCCTTCTCGCGCGCAGATCGTTTCTTTATGGCTTTGTTGACACCGGCTACTACTTTCGTCCGGAGGATGTCCTTCGCGGCGTTGAAAAGAGCGATGACTTCAAATACGGCTATGGCATGGGGATCCAGCTTGAAACAGGATTGGGAATCATGGGCGTAAGCTTTGCGCTGGGGGAAGGAGATTCATTTTCGCAGGGGAAGGTTCATTTCGGATTGGTAAATGAGTTCTGAAACCGAAATAACAATCGAACCCGAGGTTCGGCGCGCAACGATGCTTCAGTATGAGCGTGAGCTCTGGAGCAATGGCGTTGTTCCGGTTGCGGGGATTGACGAAGCCGGGCGCGGACCTCTTGCGGGTCCGGTGGTTGCGGCGGCGGTGGTTTTCCCGACGGAGTTTTTTATCCCAGAAGTCAACGACTCAAAACAGTTGACGCATGATGTGAGAGAAACGCTGTATGACCAGATTATGTTTTCAGCATCCGGGGTCGGCATCGGCATCGTGGATCACCGCAGGATTGACGAGATTAATATTTTGAATGCGACATTCGAGGCGATGAACATTGCGATCCAGGCGCTTGGGACTAAACCCTCTCACCTTCTTGTTGACGGCAATCGCTTTGCAGGCAGTGAGATTCCATGCACCACAATCGTTGCAGGTGATGCACTCAGCTTTACCATTGCGGCCGCTTCCATCATCGCGAAGGTAACCCGCGATCGTCTCATGCTCAAGTTTGATGAGTTGTATCCGGGATACGGGTTCAGTTCCAACAAGGGCTACGCTACACGCGAACACCGTGACGCAATTGTGCAGTTTGGTTTGTGCGAGATTCACAGGCGCTCGTTTGAGGTAAAAATGCAATTGGAGCTGGACTTTGACGCGCTCGCCTGATTTTCCGACAACGAAGCAAAAAGGAAGTAAGGGCGAGATGATTGCTCTTCGTCATCTTGAATCTCTTGGCATGAAACTTCTTGAAATGAACTATCGTTACGGGCACGGCGAGGTTGACATTATTGCCGCTGATGGAGAAACCCTGGTGTTCTGTGAAGTAAAGAGCCGCGAAAACGATGAGTTTGGACCGCCCGAGTATGCAATCTCTACGAGAAAGCAACAACAGATCAGACGTATTGCCACCGGGTATCTTATCGAGCACGACATCAAAGATCGTGAGTGTCGGTTTGATGTTGTTGCCATTAAGATGTATCCGGGCCTTCCGCGCGAAATCAACTATATCAGGAATGCATTCTAGTCCCGCATGAGTCTCCCGCTTCTCGCCCTTGCCTTCGGGATTATCCTTGTTGTAGCATATCGTCTCTACGGCGGATGGTTGGCCCGTCAGTTTTCCATTAGTGATCAAAACATCACGCCCGCGCACAAAATGAATGACGGCGTGGATTTTGTTCCGACAGGACGCTTCTATCTTTTTGCCCAACACTTCTCAGCAATTGCCGCCGCCGGACCAATCGCGGGTCCAATCATTGCCTGTCAAACCTGGGGCTGGGTTCCTTGCTTGATGTGGATTGGGATTGGTGTTGTGGTTATCGGCGCAGTGCATGATTTCAGCAGTTTAACCGCGTCGGTGAGACACGGTGCAAATTCCATCGCCGATATTACGCGTGAGCACCTTGGCCGTCGGGCAGGTATGGCGATGATGGCGTTCATCTGGATTGCTTTGGTATATGTGATTGTAGCGTTCACGGAAATCACCGCTGCAAGCTTCACGAGGGCGACAGAAGAGCTTCAGGGCGTTCAGATCGCGTTCAATCCCGGCGGAGCCGTTGCTGCCGCGGCTGTGATGTACCTTGTGCTTGCTGTTGTGCTTGGTGTCGTTCAGCGCTATCTGAAACCCCCACTCTGGTTGGTGACGATAATCTTCGTTCCGGCGACACTTGCGCTTGCGTGGTTGGGAACGGAAATTTCAACATGGCTGATCTTTGACGCGAAGACATGGGGCATCTGGATTCTAGTGTATTGCGCTGTTGCTTCGCTTGTTCCGGTGTGGGCGCTCCTTCAGCCGCGCGGTTATCTCGGCGGTTTCGTTCTTTACCTCGTGTTGGGACTCGGCGTCTTTGGAATCTTTTTCGGCGGGTATGAAGTGAAAGCGGCGCCATTTCTGGATTGGAATATGGGGGGGATGACAGGAACACTGTTTCCATTTCTATTCGTCACGATTGCATGCGGAGCTTGCTCAGGTTTCCATGGGTTGGTGTGCTCAGGAACTACATCAAAGCAGGTTGACCGCGAATCACACATGCAGAGTGTTGGCTTTGGCGGCATGCTGGCGGAAGGATTCGTCGCATTGATTGCGCTTGTGACGATCATGATTGCCATACCCGAAGAAATCAAAGGATTGCGTCCCGGAACGATCTATGGAAACGGGATCGGACAGTTTCTTACGCTCATCATCGGGAAGGAGAACCTCCCATTTGCAATCACGTTTGGAGCAATGGCGTTTTCGACATTCGTGTTTGACACGCTGGACGTCTGCACACGGCTTGGACGATACATTCTGCAGGAGTTGTTTCAGTGGGAGGGACGATGGGGCTCGCTGCTCGGAACACTGGTCACCATCGCGTTACCGGTCTATTTGATTTCGTTCGCGGGAGAAGGGATGTGGGTGAAGTTCTGGACGTTGTTCGGTGCATCAAACCAGTTGCTCGCGGCGCTGACTCTCCTCACGATAACAGTGTGGCTCTACCATTCGCGAAAGCGAATCTGGTTCACACTGTTTCCGCTTATCTTCGTGCTGAGTATTACCATCTGGTCGCTTGGCGAGCTTGCCATTGGCAACATGAACGCATCGACCGGATTCTCCATTGAGCTGATGAACGGCATCGCGGCGTTGTTGTTAATTGCTCTCGCCCTCTTTCTTGCAGTGACGGCGCTGATCAAAGGCAAGCTTGAGCGTGTTCCTGCCTCGGCTTAAGCACTGCTCAAACTTACTCGCCCATCATGGCTGATCCTTTGGAGTCCTTGCTTTCTGCAGGCAGCCGAACGATCTGTTCGCTGACAAACTTCGCAATCGCCGCGTTTGCAACTGCATTCGGATGTCTGTCCTGGGGAATAAGATGCTTTTCGATGCTGAAGTCAGGAATTACCTCGCCGATGAGATGAACCCGCGCTCCCCGCTTTCGTAACTCGGCCACAACCCGGTCTCCCATCGCATCCCTTTCTTCATTCCAATAAATAATGTGGAACTCACTTCCGGAATACTGTTGCTCGAACACAATACGGCATTCGTCCACGAGATCAATAAACAGGGTGACGTCGCTATCGTTGACGCTTTGCAATCGAAGGTTGCGATACACGAGGCATTTATTGAGATACTTTTTCAATCGGGGAGAAAGGCCGGACGCGCCGTCGAAATGTCCGGCATATTCCAGTTTGCCATCGGCGCCGCCAAGAAAACGCGGATCGTGTTCATTCCACGGGGTCAGTCCAAGCACGCGCGGGATATGACCGGTGATGGCCTGATAGATCGCATACTTCGGTTTTTCCTTCACAACACTGCTGATGTTGCCGCGCTGGAGTCGCGCTAGTATCTGGTGCGGGCCGTACCCATGAAATCCAAAATTATAAACCGCATCCTTTCCGTGTAATGCGAGCCCTGTCTGAAATGATGACGTGCTTGAATCCGGTAATCCCTCGCCGAATGTAATCGAACACCCCATGAACAGAATTGCTTCGCTGGCATCCGGGTCATGCGGAGGTGCTATGCGTAATCCACTCGAATCAATGGAGTAAATAACGTCATACAACCTGGCTCCGTTGGCTTCTTTGACCGCGTGTCCCTGGTTGTTTGGTGACGGGCGATAGCCCAGAACGTCATCTGGAATGATGTACTTCTCCGCGGCAAGACTTCTAATGTTGAGCTGTGCCCCGGTATCCTCCGACCACAAGTAGGCCTCCGCGACTCCGAAAGCAAACACAGCCGCGGCCAAGTATGCGGATCCAATCCGGATCGCGGACCGCTTGCTCTTTCTCGCGATCAATGCGAGTACTACAACCCACACGAGCGCAATCCAAACAAACGGGCCGGGAAGAAACTTCAGGCTGAGAAATGATCCTGCAACGCCGGCGGCAAGCAATATGAATATCATGGTCTCCTCAAATGGTGGTTCAAATCAACCAAACCCGGTTCTTTTTTTCGTGATAGGTGTCAAGATAACCCAAACGGCCATAGTGTACCTTGTCGGGTCACGAGTATACAGGGAATTCACGATACACGCAAGACCATCGGATTTCCCGCAATTGCCTTGTTGATGGGTTCTTGTTAGATTATCTAGATTTTTTTAAAGCAATTCTCCAAAAATTCATGTTTTCGGCAGATTTTTTGAAGCAGGAGCGGGTGTGCCACGGCGTAATGACATCAAATCAATTCTGATTGTTGGGTCGGGTCCGATCATCATCGGCCAAGCCTGCGAATTCGACTACTCCGGTACCCAGGCATGCAAGGTATTACGCGAGGATGGCTACCGTGTTGTCCTCATCAACAGCAATCCGGCCACCATCATGACCGATCCCGAGCTGGCCGACCGAACCTACATCGAACCAATCACGCCATATTTCATCGAGAAGATCATTGAGCGCGAGCGACCTGATGCGCTGTTACCAACGATGGGCGGACAAACCGCACTGAACACGGCGGTTGCCCTTGCCGAAAGCGGAGTATTGCGAAAGTACAACGTAGAACTTATCGGCGCGAAGCTTGATGCAATCAAACGCGCCGAAGACAGAGAGATGTTCAAGGCAACGATGGACGCGGCCGGACTTGATACGCCGCGCGGTGGGTTCGTGCGTTCTGTTGAAAAAGCACTTGAGCTTGCAGACGGAATCGGTTTCCCAATCATCATACGGCCATCATTCACTCTTGGTGGAACTGGGGGCGGTATTGCCCGTAACATGGACGAGTTCGTTGAAGCAGTCCAGCACGGACTTGACTCGAGTCCGATTCACGAAGTGCTTATCGAAGAATCAATCCTCGGCTGGAAAGAATATGAGCTTGAGGTGATGAGAGACATGAAAGATAATGTCGTCATCATCTGTTCGATTGAGAACGTAGACCCGATGGGAGTTCATACCGGCGACTCCATTACCGTTGCACCCGCGCAAACGCTGACCGACAAGGAATACCAGTACATGCGCGACGCGGCGATGAAAGTGATTCGCGCAATCGGCGTTGAAACCGGCGGCTCCAACATCCAGTTTGGTGTTCATCCGGACACCGGTCGGATGGTCATCATTGAAATGAACCCGCGTGTTTCCCGTTCCTCAGCGCTGGCTTCAAAGGCAACGGGTTTTCCCATTGCCAAGATTGCCGCGAAACTTGCCGTCGGATATACGCTTGACGAAATCCCGAATGACATTACCAAACAAACTCCAGCTTCATTTGAGCCAACCATCGACTATTGCGTTGTGAAAATTCCGCGTTGGGATTTTGAAAAGTTCAAGGGGGCGGACGATACGCTTGGCGTTCAGATGAAATCTGTTGGTGAAGCCATGGCTTTCGGCCGGACGTTCAAAGAAGGACTTCAAAAGGCTTTGCGTTCACTGGAACAGGGTCGTTTCGGACTTGGAGCAGACGGAAAAGACGAGTTTGAAATTGAACGGTTGACCGAAGCCGAACGCGTTTCATGGAAGTACAAGGTCATTGAGCGCCTCAGTTCACCGAAACCTGACCGTATGTTCAATCTACGATATGGACTTCTTCTCGGAATGACGGTGGAGGAATTGTATCGCCTGACCCGTGTTGATCCTTGGTTCCTCAACAACGTCAAAGAGATTGTTGAATTCGAGTTGGCTCTGAAAGAGTTCGGTCTTGCTTCATCCGGCAAGCAGGAAATCACTGCAGACCTTCTCTTGAAGGCAAAGCAACTCGGTTTCTCGGATAGGCAATTGGGAAGGATCTGGCGGGTTGATGATGGTGTTATCCGGGAGCTGAGAAAGAAACTCGGTGTCACGCCCGTTTTCAAGACTGTTGATACATGTGCCGCTGAATTCGCCGCGGAAACCCCGTATCACTATTCTACCTACGAAACCGAAAATGAGTCCGTCCGCTCAACCAGGAAGAAAGTGATTATTCTTGGCGGTGGGCCCAATCGCATCGGACAGGGAATAGAGTTCGATTATTGCTGTGTCCATGGCGTGATGGGCTTGCGGGATGAAGGTTACGAAACGATCATGGTGAATTGCAATCCCGAGACGGTTTCAACAGACTACGACACAACCGACAAGCTTTACTTCGAACCTCTGACGCTGGAAGATGTTCTGAACATTTGTGACCAGGAAAAACCGGATGGCGTCATCGTCAGTTTTGGGGGACAAACACCGCTGAAGCTCGCAAAGACACTTGAAGCCAACGGCATCCAGATTTTCGGAACATCAACCGAAGGTATTGACCTTGCCGAGGACCGCGAACGATTTGGACAACTCCTTGACAAGCTGGGTATTCCTTGTCCGCCCTATGGGACAGCGTCGAATCTTCCGGTTGCATTAGAGGCTGCGAGAAGGATCGGGTATCCGGTTCTCGTCAGACCGTCGTATGTTCTCGGCGGCCGTGCGATGGAGATTTGCTATGACGACCAAGCCCTTGAGCATTACATGGCGAAGGCGGTTCATGTTTCGCCGGAACATCCCATCCTGATCGACAAATTTCTTGAGGATGCATATGAGTTTGACGTTGATGCGATTTGCGATACTGAGGACGTTCACATCGGCGGAGTGATGCAGCATATTGAAGAAGCCGGGATTCACTCAGGAGATAGCTCATGTGTGCTTCCTCCGTATTCTATCACCGCTGAACAGCTTCACACCATTATGGTGTATACGCGTAAACTTGCCCTCGGATTGCAGGTGAAAGGATTGCTGAACATTCAATACGCGATGCGCAAAGGCATCGTCTATGTTCTTGAGGTCAATCCTCGTGCCTCGCGTACAGTCCCATTTGTCAGCAAAGCAACCGGAGTTCCGTTGGCAAAAATCGCCGCGAAGTTAATGGCGGGGCGTAAGGTCAAGGACTTTGATCTCCAGGCCTCGGGGTGGGCAAAACACGTCGCTATCAAAGAGTCGGTTTTTCCTTTCCCAAAATTTCCTCAGGCCGATCATTACCTCGGTCCGGAGATGCGATCCACTGGTGAAGTCATGGGTATATCCTCAAGTTTCGGGATTTCGTTCGCAAAGGCCGCTATCTCGGCGGGTATGGAATTGCCTCAATCGGGCACGGCATTTGTAAGTTTGAATAAGAATGACAAGGGCGAACGCGCTGTGAACGTAGTGCGGTCGTTTGTGCGGCTTGGGTTTAAGGTGATCGCGACGGAGGGGACCTCAAAGTTCCTTTTGGAGCATGGCGTTGCCAACAGGCCGGTGCTCAAGGCAACAGAAGGCACACTGAATATCATCGATATCATCAACAACGGCTGGGTTCAGTTGATCGTCAATACTCCGCTCGGACAAAAGGCCCGGAAGGATGAACACGCGATCGGAAGGGCTGCAATGGGGCGTAAGGTGCCGTTCATTACGACGCTTTCCGCCGCCGCGTCCGCCGCGCGCAGTATAGAGGAAACCCGAAGTCGCCGTTTCGATGTTATGAGTGTGCAGGAACACCACGAACTTGCGGCGCAGGGCGGCAGAATGCAGCCAGTTGAATCGCTGGAAGATTGCGCACGGCTGGTCGAGTATATCAAGTCGTTTCAGGTTTAGGATAGTATTCGTGCATCAGGAAGCGTAAGGAAGGCACTATGTATATTCTCGGCATTTCTTGCTACTACCATGATTCTGCGGCCGCACTTCTTCGCGACGGCGTGATTGTTGCCGCGGCGCAAGAGGAGCGGTTTACGCGGAAAAAACATGACTTCAATTTTCCATCGCAAGCGATTGCCTACTGCTTGAAAGAAGCGGGCATCACGGCGAAAGATCTGGAGTATGTGGTTTTCTACGACAAGCCGCTGATCAAATTCGAACGCATCCTTGAGACATACCTCGCATATGCTCCTCATGGCATCAAATCGTTCCTGATGGCAATGCCGCTCTGGCTCAAGGAGAAACTTTGGATCCCGAACCTCATCCGGCGCGATCTTGAGTATGGCGGACCCATTTTGTTCACGGAACACCATGAATCGCATGCAGCTTCGGCATTCTATCCTTCTCCATTCCAAAAAGCTGCGTTCCTTACGATGGATGGCGTAGGAGAGTGGGCCACGACCAGCTACGGCGTTGGCGATGGTAACTCACTCAAGATTCTCTCCGAAATGAACTTCCCGCATTCGCTCGGGTTGCTGTATTCCGCCTTCACGTACTTTACGGGGTTCAAGGTCAACTCGGCGGAATATAAGGTGATGGGTTTGGCCCCGTACGGCGAGCCCAAATACGTGCAGACCATCTACGACCACCTTATTGATTTGAAGGATGATGGATCGTTTAAAATGAATATGGAGTACTTCGATTATTGCGCAGGCCTGACGATGACCAACAGAAAATTTGACAAACTGTTTGGCGGGCCGCGACGCCAACAGGAATCGAAGCTGTCACAGCGCGAGATGGATCTTGCACGGTCATTGCAGGGAGTAACGGAAGAAATCATGCTGAGAATGGCAAGGCATGTTCATAAGGTGACCGGAGAAAAGAATCTGGTTCTCGCCGGCGGAGTTGCATTGAACTGTGTCGGCAATGGACGCGTGCTCAGAGAAGGTCCATTTGAGAACATCTGGATTCAGCCGGCAGCAGGTGATGCCGGCGGAGCTCTTGGTGGGGTATTGTTTGCTTGGTACGCGTACCTTGGCAACCATCGGAAAGCGAACAATTCTACGGATGTTCAGCGCGGTTCCTATCTCGGGCCTGAATACTCCGACGCGGAAATCGAGCAGTTCCTGAGAATGAACGAGGTTGTCTGTCGCAAGGTAACGCGTGATGAGTTGGTTGATACTGTTTCCGATCTGATTGCCCAGGAAAATGTCATTGGTTGGTTCCAGGGAAGAATGGAGTTCGGACCGCGCGCCCTTGGCGGACGCAGTATCATCGGCGACGCCCGTTCTCAAAAAATGCAATCAGTAATGAACCTGAAGATTAAGTTCCGCGAATCATTCAGGCCGTTTGCCCCCTCGGTGTTGAGAGAATGTGTCTCCGACTACTTTGTGATGGATTCGGACAGTCCTTATATGCTTCTCGTCGCCCCGGTTGTGGAGGATAGAAAGATTGCAATGTCTGCGGAGCAGGAGAGACTTTTCGGTATAGACAAACTCAATGTTGCCCGTTCGGACATTCCCGCGGTGACGCACATTGACTACTCTGCGCGTGTGCAAACTGTTCACAAGGAAACAAATCCGTTGTATTATGATTTGATTAATGCCTTTTACAAGAAGACCGGCTGCCCAGTTATTATCAACACATCATTCAACGTTCGCGGTGAACCGATCGTGTGCAGACCGGAAGAAGCGTACAAGTGTTTGTTAAGAACGGAAATGGACTATCTCGTCATCGGAAATTATATCATTGCCAAGACGGACCAGAAGCCCATTACTCAGGATTCGGATTGGATGAAGGAGTTCGAACTTGATTGAAAAAATAGATTCTTCGAGAGAAGCGGTTCGAAAGACCGGCAAGGCGTTTCTGATTGGAGGGAGTGCATTGGCTATAATTCTGATCCTCGGAAGCAGTCATGTCGCTGGCTGGACCGCGTGGGATTTCGCGGTAGGTTTTTCCGCTAGGGCTTGGAAATGGTTCCTCGGTTGTGGAGCCGGGCTGTGGGTCTTGAGCCTGCTTTCCTACCCGATAATGAAGCCCATCCATATCGGGTGGATGACGTTCGCATTTGCGTTGGGATGGGTGAACACCCGGATCCTCCTTGGCATTTTTTACTATCTTGTCATGACACCGATCGGGTTGATGATGCGTTTGTTTGGCAAGGATTTACTCGATGAGAGAATCGATAAATCAAAAGCAAGCTACTGGATCGACAGATCCGCAGTGCCGGTGGATCGGTCCCGGTACGAGAGATTGTTCTAGAGATTCCGGAGGAGATAAACGATGGCAGTCAAAGGAAAAGCAGGGATCATTGGCGAGTTGTGGGCTTTCATGAAAGTTCGGAAGAAGTGGTGGCTTGGACCGATTGTGTTCATGCTCCTACTGTTGGGCGCCCTTCTTGTCTTTACACAGGGCTCTGCACTGGCACCTTTTATTTACACTCTGTTCTAAAGTCTCTTGTCTTGGTAACAAAAAGCCGGATGAGAAATCTCACCGGCTTTTTTTTGTATCACAGCATGCCGCGGTCGCGATCCATTGGTATGCGTCGAGAATGGCTTGGTCAAATGGTGCGGGAGAGAACCCGAGTTCTTGGCGCGCTTTATCAGATGAATACCAGTTTCTCCGTGTCGCTCCAAGGGCAAGTTCTTTTGTGGTGAGAGGTTCAACGCGCCGAGCATTTGCGAACCGCGTTCAATAAACATTGAAGTAGGCACAAGGAGTGATGTTGGGAGCAGCCCGAATGGTTTTCTTCCTCCAACCAAAGTGGCTGTTCGATCAAAAATTTCCCCGGTGAGTAAGATTGTCCCCCGCCAGAATATATCGCTCTCCGTTTCGTTCTTTTTCAATGGCGGCAAGAATTCCATTCACAACATCCTTCACATGAACTATGTTCATTCCTCCGTCCACGTAAAATGAAATCGTATCGCACGATGCAAAAGCGTTGCGCAAGGAAGTTTCATCGAGAACATCCCCTTCAACCGATATGACGTTCGCTCCCTGCAACGCACGCATATCGGAATTCTTTCGGCGCAGAAACCTAACGTCAATGCCGATGCTCTTGAGGTGGATACAGAGATTGGACCCTATGAAACCCGTGCCCCGGTAACGAGCACTCTTTTCATTGTTTGCTTGCGATGCGGTCGAGAAAGGTAAGAAGATGCTTATTGAACTCTTCTGGGTTTTCAAGATTGCTCATGTGCGCAGCCCGGGGGATGATATGAAATTCTGATCCGGGGATTGCGGCGTGCATTGCCTGTGATGCAGTGGGAGGTGTGGTCACGTCGTGCTCACCTACCATGATCAAGACCGGGATCGAAATTCTTGGGAGGGAAGGCGTGGTGTCTGTTCTCGAAGCAAGTGCAAGTTGGGTCCCGGCGATGCTCAATGGCGACGTCCGCTCAATTGTCGTTTGGATATGCTGGATAATTGCCGGCTTGCCGTTCCGCGATTCAGCCGAAAAGACAGCTTGCACAAAGCCTTTTGCAAACTCTTTTGACCCGGTTTTCTTGACGGAGGCGATCGCTCCGAATCGTTTGAGCTTGCCTTCATTGCCGTCCGCTTCGCTTCTCGTATCACACAGCGCCGCCGCAAGAAACCGCTCCGGGTTTCGTTCAAGTGCCCGGAGGGCGATATAGCCGCCCATGGAGAGTCCCACGATGACACATTTTGAAATCTTGAGTTGGTTCAAAATTCCCAGAAGGTCCTCTGTATGACCCTCAATGGTAAACTGTCCGTCCCCAATGTAACTTTGTCCGTGTCCGCGAATATCGTAGGCGATTACACGATACTTGTCGCTGAGTGCTTCGAGTTGGGGAGTCCACATGGAGTGATCAAATGGAAATCCGTGAAGGAAAATGACCGGGAGACCTGATGCCGGACCTCGCTCGACAACGTGAAAGGGATCTTCATGGAGATATATCTTCATAGAAATATGTCCTTTGTCAGATGAATGACGCGTCCATTGTAGTGAAAAGAACTACCAGCCGCAAAACGCTCCGAAAACCGTTGACGATTCGCGATATGTTTATTATATTGGAATAAGCAAAAAAAAATCTCTCTCTCACGCAAGGAGTTTTAACTAATGGAAAGTGCACTCTCGTATGTGGAGAAACACAGGGACCGCTTTCTTTCGGAATTGAAGGATTTGCTGGCGATTCCGAGCGTCAGCACAAAAAAGGAACATTCCGGGGATATTCAACGCTGTGCTGAATGGGTCGCCGGTCACATGAAGTCTATTGGTTTGCAAAATGTCCAGATCATGCCAACCGGCGGACACCCCGCTGTCTACGCAGATTGGTTGAATGCCCCTGGGAAACCGACAGTGTTGTTGTACGGACATTACGATGTCCAGCCCCCGGAACCTCTTGAACTCTGGACATCACCTCCGTTTGAGGCGACGATTCGGGGCGAAAATCTGTATGCCCGCGGCTCGGCGGACGACAAAGGACAAGTGTTCATCCACTTGAAAAGTATTGAGGCGTACCTTGCAAAGATGGGGTCGCTTCCGGTCAATATCAAACTGCTGATAGAAGGTGAAGAAGAAATAGGAAGTGAGCATCTTGAATCGTTCGTCAAACGACACAAGGACCTTCTTAAGGCAGACCTTGTCCTGATTTCTGATTCATCAATGTTCGCGCGCGGTGTGCCATCAATCTGCTATGGTTTGCGCGGACTCGCGTATATGCAAGTCGATCTCGTCGGTCCATCCAAGGACCTGCATTCGGGCTCATTTGGAGGAACAGTGCATAACCCGATTCAGGCGCTTGCGGAGATCATTGCGCAACTTCACGACAAGAACGGGCGCGTTACTATTCCCGGATTTTACAAAGATGTTCGTTCGCTGTCAAAGAAGGAACGGGATTCGTTCAGGAAGCTTCCCTGGAGCGACAAGCAATACGCCAAGGATCTGGGCGTAAAGGAACTCTACGGTGAGAAGGGATTTACAACACTTGAGAGAGTGTGGGCGAGACCAACGCTGGAGTGCAATGGTATCTGGGGGGGATTCACCGGAGAGGGAGCAAAAACCGTTCTGCCCTCAAGGGCCTCGGCAAAGATTTCGATGCGCCTTGTCCCCGACCAGACTGCGGAAAAAATCGCAAAGCTTTTTGAAAAGCACATCCGGAAGATTGCGCCTAAGACGGTCTCACTCAGCGTAAGCAATGTCCACGGCGGCCAGCCGGCGATCACGCCAATCGACAGCCCCGGAGTGAAGGCCGCTGTTGCCGCGTTGGAAAAAGGGTTTGGCAAGAAACCTCTGTATCAGCGCGAAGGCGGGACGATTCCTATCGTAGTTCAATTCAAACAGCTTCTCGGACTTGACACTGTATTGCTTGGGTTCGGGTTGCCTGATGAAAATGCACACGCGCCCGATGAGTTTCTGAATCTCAATAATTTCTACGGGGGGATTCGAACATCAATTCACTTCCTGAACGAACTCCCGAACTACCTGAACGGCAATAAGAAAAAAAAATGACCGCCCGCTATTGAGCCTCAACACTGTTCGGTTGCCTCTCGCGTGGGTTTTCAATATATTTTCCCATTCCATTTTTGCCGACGTAGCTCAGTTGGTTAGAGCACCAGATTGTGGATCTGGGGGTCACTGGTTCAAATCCAGTCGTCGGTACTCATTTTATTTGACGGATCCGGTTATCTCGAATTATGAATATCTCAAACGGCTTCGAATTTCCTCAACATAAGTTGATCCAAGGTGATGCCCTTCGGGAACTTGATGCTCTTAAGGATCGGCGATTTGATCTGATTATTACATCTCCGCCTTACAATCTCGGCAAAGAGTACGAAACCAGAAAGTCTATTGAAGATTATCTTAATACCCAAAAAGAGATCATCGCAAAGCTTGTAGACTTAGTTTCCTTGAGGGGGAGTATTTGCTGGCAAGTAGGGAATTTTGTCTCAGACCGAGAGGTTTTTCCACTTGATGTCTTTTACTATAGAATTTTCAAAGAGCTGAAACTGAAGTTGCGGAACAGAATTGTATGGCATTTTGGGCATGGACTTCATGCTTCGAAACGATTTTCGGGGAGATACGAAACCATCCTTTGGTTTACCAAAAGTGATGACTACATATTTAACCTAGATCCCGTGAGAGTAAAGTCGAAATATCCAGGGAAGCGGTATTTCAAAGGTCCACGAAAAGGAGAGATTTCCGGAAATCCTAAGGGCAAAAATCCTTCAGACGTTTGGGACATAGTGGTAAATGATTGGGAGAACGAGTTGTGGAACATTCCGAACGTCAAGGCGAACCACCCGGAGAAAACCGATCATCCCTGTCAATACCCAATTGAACTCGTAAGTCGTTGTGTCCTTGCCCTGACAGACGAAAAGAGCTGGGTACTAGATCCATTTGCCGGCGTCGGATCAACAGTTCTTGCTGCTCTTATGAATGGTCGCAATGCAATTGGCATCGAAAAGGAGCCATCCTATTTAGAAATGGCTCGAAAGAATATTGAGGCACTCGAACAGGGACAACTAAAATATAGGCCGATCGGGAAACCCATTCACGTTCCTTCTCCCAATGACAAGGTTGCTCAACAGCCTGAGGAATGGCTCCAGTTTCAATGAGAATCGGGGCATTATATTCACATCTGAACGGACTTGAGTGGATGAAAGTCCACCAGCCAAGAGTATGGAAAGAGATTCAAGCAGTCATCAAGTCTATTGATGCCAGGAAATACGTTACAAAGATCAGTAAAGAGAAAACAAAGTTTGGTGCCTTGCTTTATTCTCCCAACGAACTCAATGCTGCTATTCGAACAGAGTTTGAAAAACGCGGTTGGAACGAAGTTCGATACCGTTACATGGTGACTGACGACTATCGGTTGACGACGACGATCATGCGGTTGGCTATTGAAGATCAGGAGAGAATGGTAAAAGAGGCTGGCAAGTCCCCCATGTACTCCTACAATCAGACTGACTTCCAAAAGAATAGAGTAGCGGTGGAGGTTCAGCTCGGAAAATACAGCTTTATTGAGTTCGACCTATTCGTCAAACACCTTGGTTTTTTTATTGGAGATTCCATTGATGTAGGGGTGGAAATTGTTCCAACAAAGCAAATGCTCTCCCAAATGTCATCTGGACCAGGTTATTTTGAGAGAGCTCTTCACCAAGTTGCGAGACAAGGCCGAGGGGCTCCACCCGTGCCCCTTGTTATTATCGGATTCGAAGAGGATCACAGGCCGGGAATTGGTCAAAGAAAAATTGCCGATTGATTTGTTTGGTTGACGCATAAAAAAACCCCGACAGCCAAATCTGCCGGGGTTTTCATTTCAGTTGCTCGCTACTTAGTTTGAAAGACTTAACGCCACACTATCCGGGAAGACAGACATAACCACCATGATTGGATTTCCATCGTTTCCCTTGGAAATACCGACTCCCCTTATTACAACCTGTTCCTCCGCCACAGAGAGTATCGAGTAACTTCCGTGGGCATTTGACGGCCGGTTGGTTATGTAGTCCATCGTCAATCCTTCAAATGACTTCTCTCCGCCACCCCAAGTTTTTGGCCGGACATAATACTGGTGAACTCTGACAGAGAAATTCAAGAGGTCGCTGGTCAGGCCGTCCCTGTTTGATGCGGCGGATTGGTCGTTAAAAAACGCAATGGCCACTGCGATGGTTGCACCGATGATCAATATCGCAAGTATAATGAGAAGCGTCTGTTGATTCGACATGGAGTCCTCAACTGTTCAATCAAAAAAATGTCATGCCAACTCGTATTGGCTTTCTAATTCACACTTTCATAGTGTCAATTCCAATGCCAGCATGAATTCCCCTGATAGCACCATCAATCAAGGATTTTCCATAGCAAGGAGGTTGAAGTTACCCCGCGCGGGAAATTCTGCCCCCGATACTGCAGACCGGATGTTGTGAAATCACCGTGTATTTACTATCTTGGCGTGCGTTACCCCCTCTTTCTCCATCAAAATCAACCAAAGATATGCCAGATGTAAAGACTGTTGAACCAAAGCTCTTGCGTGGATTCAGGGACTATCTTCCTGCACAAATGAATGCGCGGCTCAAGATTATCTCGACCATCCGTGGCGTGTACGAGCGTTATGGCTTTCTTCCTCTTGATACCCCGGCGCAGGAGTACAAAGTGACGTTGCTCGGGTATGGTGAGGAGAACACAAAACAGGTGTTTGGTTTTCAGAATCCGGAGGAGGAAGAGGTTGCTCTCCGTTTTGATTTGACCGTCCCTCTTGCCAGAGTTGTTGCGCAGTATCCCGATCTTCCCATGCCGTTTCGCCGTTACCAGGTTGCGCCGGTGTGGCGGGCCGACAAGCCGGATCCTGGAAGGTTTCGTGAGTTCATCCAATTTGATCTTGATTCCGTCGGCACATCGTCCGTTGCCGCCGATGTGGAAATACTCTGCGCAATGTATGATTCCCTCAAGGCGCTCGGCCTCGGAAAATTTCGGGTGCGCTTTAGCGATCGCAAGGTGTTGAACAGTTTGATGGACTTTGCAGGGATTCAGCGTTCGGTTTCACACAATGTCTTTCGCGTACTGGACAAGCTTGACAAGATTGGGTTGAACGGTGTTACAGCGGAACTTACAACAGGAAGGGTGGACGCCTCAGGGGACAAGATTCCTGGCCTCAGGTTGTCGCAAACCCAGGTTGGAAAGCTCAAGGAGTTTCTTGCGCTCCCTTCCGGTTCGCGACGTGAAGTTCTCAGCTCGTTGACAGCAATGTTCAGTGCCGTTGACTCGGCAAAAGATGCTATTGCTGAACTCACAGTGATCTGTGATTCGCTCGATGCTCTGAAGATTCCGGATTCCCACGTTCAATTGGATCTCAGCATTGCGCGTGGCCTCGATTATTACACAGGTCCGGTCTTTGAGGCAGTCCTTGATGATGCACCTGAATTCGGATCGGTCTTCGGAGGCGGGCGTTATGACGGGCTTGTTGAACGATTTCTCGGAAAACCGATTCCGGCGGTGGGAGCTTCGATTGGTGTCGACCGCCTTCTTGCGGCAATGCAGAAACTCGGCTTGGTTGAGCTTGCTTCCTCCACGGCCCAAGTCATTGTTACGGTGATGGAGCAATCCCGTCTTATCGATTATCAAATGATGACGCGCGAACTTCGTGAAGCAGGAATCAGAACGGAAATGTACCTCGGAATGGAACAAGCGCTTGGAAAACAATTGCAGTACGCGAACAGGCAGCAGGTGCCTTTTGCGGTGATTGCTGGAAGCGATGAGTTCGCAAAGGATGAAGTGACGATCAAGAATCTGAAGCTTGGGGGTCAGCTCCAGGACAAGAAAAAAACGGCGCAGGGCAAGGAGCGAGAGGAGTGGCTGAAACTCTCCCGCTCTGTTCAAGCAACTGTTCCCCGCAAGCAACTTGTTGAACATCTGCGCACAATGATGTCATAGTCATGGCCTCGAAGCGAATTCATATTGATGGCTCCCGTCTTACAATCGACGACGTCGTTGCTGTCGCAAGAAATGATGCCGCGGCCGCGTTGACCGCTGAGGCAAAAGCTCGCATGAAAAAATCGCGCGCTTGGGTTGAACGCGCAGTAAAGAACTACGATACAGTGTACGGTGTTACAACGGGCTTTGGAGCAAATCAGGACAAGATGATCCCGCGGGAAAAGATCCGGGAACTGCAAAGGAATCTCATTCTCAGTCATTGTGCGGGAGTAGGAGAACCATTGTCAGACGATGTTGTGCGCGCAATGATGCTGCTTAGGGCAAACGCTCTTGCGAAGGGATACTCAGGGATTTGCGTTTCGACGGTGCAGGTTCTTCTCGACATGCTGAGCAAAGCCGTGCATCCGGTTGTCCCGTCGCAGGGATCTGTGGGGGCAAGTGGTGACCTGGCGCCACTTTCTCATATGGCGGCAGTTGTGATTGGAGAGGGTGAAGCCGTGTATCGCAAAAGGAGACTGTCCGGCGTGAAGGCTCTTGCCGCGGCCGGACTCAAACCAGTGAAACTTGAGGCCAAGGAGGGGCTGGCGCTTAACAACGGAACCCAGGCAATGTCTGCGATTGGCGTCCTCGCCGTTCACGATGCACAAGTTCTTGCCGATGCCGCCGATGTTGCTGCCGCGCTCACGCTTGAAGCTGTGAAAGGCAAGAGCGCTCCATTCCAGAGTCGCGTTCACGCGCTCCGCCCTCACGCCGGTCAAGCTCTATCAGCCTCCCATGTTCGGATGTTAATCAAAGGCAGCCGTTTGGTCGACCTTGTTGACGATGACACGCGCGGGAAAGTTCAGGATTCGTATTCCGTTCGCTGTGTTCCTCAGGTTCATGGCGCTTCCCAAGATGCTATTACATATGTTCGTTCTGTGCTGGAAACGGAAATCAATTCGGCGACCGACAACCCGTTAATCTTTGCAGACGATGGTGGAGCAATAAGCGCGGGGAATTTCCACGGTCAACCTGTTGCTCTTGCGATGGATCATCTCAGTCTCGCCGTGGCGGAATTGGGTGATATCTCTGAGCGACGAACTGCCAAACTTCTGGACAAGGATCACAACGCGGGACTTCCGGCCTTTTTGGCCGCGAATGGCGGCGTTGAGTCCGGACTGATGATCGCGCAGTACACCGCAGCGGCCCTGGTTTCCGAAAACAAATCATTGATTCACCCCGCAAGCGGCGATTCAATTCCGACATCCGCGAACCAGGAAGACCACGTGAGCATGGGCACGATTGCCGCACGGCATGCATCTGAAATCATCCGCAATACGCGACGAGTCCTGGCTATTGAGATGCTCTGTGCAGTCAGGGCCATCGGATTGAGACGCGAAAAACCGGGGACGCGTGTTCGCTCTGCCATATCCGTTGTTCGCAAAACCACACCACGCCTCAAGGGTGATGCGCCGTTGTCGGGTGCAATTGAAGCCGTTTCAGACCTGATTGCTTCCGGTGTCTTCTCTAACCTCATTCGTCAGCGTTGATTCTTTAGCTCACCAGATCCGCATGGAACCTTCTGACGTTATTCGAGCGGTAGAACGCTTTTCTGAAGCTTGTAACAGGCAGGATATCGAGGCCGTGAAGTCATTCCTTACAGACGATTGTGTTTTTGAGAACACAAATCCACCCCCGGATGGCAGACGCTATGAAGGATTGAACTCTGTAGCGGGTTTCTGGGCGGAGTTTTTTGAAAAAAACCCCGGAGCAACATTTACTGTGGAAGAAGTGATTGTTGCGGGAAACCGCTGTGTGGTACGGTGGGTATATAACAAAGCGAAGGATGGAAATCCGTGGCACCTTCGCGGGATAGATCTTTTCACTATTCGCGATGGGAAGGTTGCTGAAAAACTCTCATACGTGAAGGGGTAGGCCTTGGAGTTATGGCAGAATCGGTATTCTACAAACAGCTCTCAGCGAAATCCCAGTTCAAATTCTACACGGCGATTTTCTTCTACTTCGCCCCGATGTTCCTAATCTCAGTCTCGTTGTTTGATGACAGTCGTTCCTGGTGGGTGGTCATTATGATGATGATCGGTTCGGGAGTTATCGCAGTGGGGTATGCGTTTGCTGCAATTCGCGACGCGCGCTTTTTTGCGGTTGTCATTCCATTGCATGCGATTATCGGTGCTGGAATGGGCTTCCTTTCGGGCGGACCAATGCTTCGGGTGAGCATTCTGGGAATAATTTGCGTTGGTGTCAGCGTCCTCGGGTATGTTCTGTTCATCAGTTTCATCAATGGTGAAGGCGCCCGCAATGTTCGCCTGCAGACGGAGATCGATCTTGCAAAACAATTGCACGATCACCTTGTTCCGCGTATTGACATCACCCGCCCGTGGGTCGAAGTGTGTGGCGAAGCATCATCAAGTTCTGAAGTGGGTGGCGACCTGATTGACGTGGTTGAAAGCGGCGAAGGAATGAACCTGTTCATAGCAGATGTCTCGGGTCACGGAATGAAGGCAGGGGTCACAATGAGCATGGTGAAGAGCGCCATCCGGATGGAACTTTTGCATTCGCAATCGCTTGACAAGCTCTGCAATGATCTCAATGCGGTGATTCATCAGGTAAAACGTCCGGAGGTTTTTGTCACGTTTGCCTGCCTGCAACTCACGCGAGATAGCTCGGTCCGCTATGTCAACGCGGGGCATCCCCAGGTTCTTCACTATCGCGCATCGACAAGAAGTATTGACGAGCTTTCCAGCCGCGCGCCCGGTCTCGGCCTGATGTCCGGGTTCACCTACTCGACCCAAACTCTAAATGCGCAAGCCGGAGATATCTTCATCCTCATCACCGATGGCCTAATCGAGGCGAAGAATCAGTCCGGCGAGGAGTTTGGTCTTGAGAGGATCAAGCAGATCGTCACAAAAAACTCCAAAGAACCTCTCGCACATATCCGGTCAACGATTTTCCATTCCACCGCTACATTTGGTAAGCAGGCAGACGACCAAACTCTCCTTCTGGCAAGATTGCGATGAACTCCCGGTCGCGACCGGATGAACATCATGTCGTTCTTCAAGCAGGAAGCGCTAATCACTGGAAGCGATTCTCATCCCCCGTCGAAGTAATCCGGGTTGATGATGTTGATTTGGTGATTCAAAGCCTTGAGTCTGTTGAGCAACGCGTCAATCGTGAAGGACTTTTTGCCGCTGGATTTCTTTCGTATGAAGCAGCGCCTGCTTTTGATTCTGCAATGCGAGTTCTTCCTGCCGGTTCACTGCCACTTCTTTGGTTCGGTCTTTACGACACATGCGAGGACGCATCCACACCATTCTCTCAAGACACGAAGGAATGTGAACTTGGGGAATGGGAACCGAAAATGACTCGCGCGCAATACTCCCAAGACGTGAACACAATTCGGAATCACATTGCAGAAGGAGACACGTATCAGATCAACTACAGCTTTCGGATGCGTTCACACTTCTTGGGAGATCCGCGCGGCTTATTTCTGGATCTTGTTCAATCTCAACAGTCACGGTACAGTGCTTTCATTGAGACACAGGATTTTGTTGTGTGCTCGGTTTCTCCGGAGCTGTTCTTCAGTCTGAATGGGGATCGACTGATTTCCAAACCGATGAAGGGCACAGCAAAGCGCGGGCGGACACAGCCGGAAGACGTTGCGTCACGAGACCAACTGAAGTCATCTGAGAAGAATAGAGCCGAGAACCTTATGATTGTCGACATGGTGAGGAACGACTTCGGCCAGGTTGCCGTCGCCGGAAGTATCGGCGTAGAAGAGATGTTTGCGCTTGAGCGATACCCAACCGTGTGGCAAATGACCTCGACTGTTTTCGGCAAGTCCGAAGCTTCTCTAAGCAGTATCATGAAAGCACTCTTTCCGTGCGCGTCCATTACCGGTGCGCCGAAAATACGAAGCATGGAAATCATTTCGGAACTTGAGTCAACGCCGCGTGGTGTTTACACTGGTTGCATCGGGTTCATGTCGCCGCGTCGACAGGCGCAATTCAATGTTGCTATCCGAACGCTCGTTCTCGACAGGAAGACGAATGTTGCCGAGTACGGAGTTGGCGGCGGAATTGTCTGGGGCTCAAATGATGAAGATGAATTTGCAGAGTGTCTGAGTAAAGCAAGGGTACTCACGGACAGGATGCCTCAGTTTGAACTGCTTGAGACACTGTTATGGACTCCTGAGGAACAATTCTTTTTGCTTGACTATCATATTGACCGGCTGAAATCCTCTGCGGAGTATTTCGGTTTTGTCCTCGATGAGAAGGCCATTGTCAAGGAGCTGGAGACCATTTCCAGTGGATTTCGAATACCACAGAAGATTCGCCTCATGGTCGCACGCAATGGAAGGGTTCGCGCGGAACCAAGTACGTACGAGCCGATGCGCAATCCTGTTCGGGTTCGTTTTGCGAAATCCCCGGTCGACACCGAGAACGCATTCTTCTATCACAAAACCACCAATCGGCGAATGTATGCGAACGCACTGGTAGGAGCTTCCGAGGTTGATGATGTCATCCTATGGAACCCCAAGGGGCAAGTTACTGAATCGACAATTGCTAATGTGGTTGTCGAGATTAACGGAAAGCTTGTTACTCCCCCCGTTGAGTGCGGGTTGCTTGGCGGTACCTTCCGGCGGTTGTTGTTAGAGCAGGGAAAAATTCATGAACAAAGCATAACGGTAGCTGAGTCGAAGAACGCGAAATCGCTGTTCCTCATTAACTCGGTGAGCCGGTGGCGTAAAGCCCTTCTCGTCGCAGAATGAATCCGTTTCGGTTATGATTTCGTACCTTACTTCAGTGATCTTGAAGTGTATTATAAGGAGAAGAATATGAAATGGCAGGGCTGGATAGTGCTGGTAGCGCTCGCGTTTGGATGCACAAGGATTGATGCTTCAGCGGATGAAGGCAAATCTTCAAAACCGAAAGAACTAAAACTTTATTCATCAGAGGAGAAAGGGTACAAAACTGTGAACCGGGTAGAGAAAACAGATGAAGAGTGGAAGAAGCAGTTGACAGAGGAACAGTTTTATGTAACGAGAAAAAAGGGGACGGAACGCGCATTTACAGGAGAATATTGGGATAACCATGAGGATGGAATCTACCGTTGTGTCGGTTGCGGGAATGAACTGTATAGCTCGGAGACAAAATTTGAATCTGGCACGGGCTGGCCGAGTTTTTATCAGCCCGTTGCACAGGCGAACATCCGCCTGGAATCGGACAACAGCTATTTTATGGAGCGAACGGAGGTTCTGTGTACTCGATGCGATGCTCATCTTGGCCACGTCTTTGATGACGGGCCGAGGCCGACCGGAATGAGACATTGTATCAATTCCGCGTCGTTGAAGTTCGAGAAGAAAAAGTAAGCAGCACTCTCTTTCCGTAATCGCCGTTGCCGCCGGAACACCGGCATTTCTTTGCTTGTTAAGACCCTTTTCTCTACATTCCTTCTGCATTTCTCGTACACCACCTCATGAAAATCTACACCAAGACCGGCGACAAGGGAGAAACGTCTCTCTTTGGCGGACAACGCGTTCCCAAGGGTGCCTTGCGCATCGAAGCTTACGGCACAGTGGACGAATTGAATTCGGTGTTGGGAATTGTCCGGTCGGAAAACACGGACTCCACCATCGAGAAGATTCTGGGTGATCTTCAGGCCGGACTCTTTGACCTCGGAGCCGATCTTGCGACTCCGCGTGCTTCCACGTCAAAGCAGATTAAACGCATCGACGTCAACGATGCGCAGCCGCTTGAAAAAGCAATAGATTCCCTCGAACAGAACCTCAAGCCGTTGCGGGGTTTCATTCTTCCGGGCGGTTCAGCGGTTGCCGCGAAGATTCACTTCGCCCGAACTGTTTGCCGAAGAGCCGAACGGAAAGTTGTTCAGCTCGCACGTCAGGAAGATATAGGTGACGCAATAGTCGTGTTCCTCAACCGCCTGTCCGACCTGCTGTTCGTTCTTGCGCGCCACGCGAATCAGGTTGCCAATGTTTCAGAAACAGAATGGAAGCCCTGAGTTGTACCGGATTGTAACATTCGTTTTCACGATTGTCCTTTTCCTTCATTCCCCTTCCTTCAGCCAAACTGACTTCTCGGGAGAAAAAGCCCTCGAAGTACTTTTCGTTCTTGTCAAAGACATAGGCCCGCGGCCAATGGGTTCGCCTGCGGAACAAAGAGCGCTTACGTATGCTGTGACCAAATTCCGCGAGTTCGGATGCGACGATGCGTATGTTATGCCTATGACTGTCGCGGGAGAAACGCAGACGTCAAGCGGCATTGCGATAGGCGTAAAGCGTGGAACTTCCGGAAGGATCATTGTCATTGGCGGACACATCGATACGTCCGGCCCAGATGTCCCGGGTGCCAATGATGACGGCTCCGGAACTGCTTGCGTGATTGAGCTTGCAAGAATTATTGCACAACGACAGACCCGGCACACAGTGCTTTTCGGTTGTTGGGGTGGGGAGGAGGAAGGGCTTCGAGGTTCAGAGCACTTCGTTGAAACCTTTGCGGACATCGACAGTGTTGATGTGATGCTGCAGTTGGATATGGCCGACGGCGCAAGCGTTCTTCTTGTGGACCCGAATGGATCGACGGCAAGCGCTCCATCATGGCTCGTTGAAATGGCATTCGATGTAGCGTACCGCGAGCTGGGTTACGATGACATCATTTATCAGACGCAGGTATCAACCCTGAATCGCGCAGCGGGAGGCGCTTTCGGTTCGGACCATATCCCATTTCTTGATAAGGGAATCCCAGCGATTGATTTCACAAGTGACGTCAACCAACCCATCCATGTACCGCAGGACAGTTGGGAGAACTTTGATCCATCCGGCCTGAAACGGTCAGGCGACATCGTTCTAAAAATGTTTGAGAAACTGGATGGAAACATCCACGATAGGTCGATCGAGAACTACCTTCTTTTTCAGGTCGATTCTGTTCTGCTCTTCCTTCCGTACTGGTTTCTCTGGACTGTCTTTGCGATCTCAATAGGGTTGATGAGCTTTGCATTTGTGGTCATGATGAAGCGTCGTCCACCCGTAGATTCGCGGAACGTTGTTAGGTGGTCAGGGTTCAAAACCCTTGTGTTCTGGCTCGTCATACAATCATTTATCTGGTTGTCAGAAACATTGGCGGGGTCGTTGTTCGGCTACCGGTTTCCCTGGGTCAATAACTTCACGGGATATTGGGTCCTGGGAATTGTGTCCGGAAATCTTGGCGTGTGGTGCGTTCTCCAACTTAAGCGGCGCTACCACCTGACCCGCGATGCGTTTGTCTATGTCCGCGTTGCAGTCATTGTGTTCGCAGTGTTTACTGTCCTGACTTCGCTCTCAACTCCTGAACTCGGTGTGTATCTCGCCGTGTCATCGGCTCTTGTGATGCTCTCTTTTCTCGCCCGCGGTTTGATTCTGCGTCTCATGTTTTTTACAGCCGGCTTTCTGGTGATGTACAAGCTTGTGTTTTTTGAGGCCCTGCAGTTGTTCCAGCGCCTCATAACACTCAACCAAATCCACTCAGTAATGGGCCTCATAATGTATGAGGCTGGGTTCATCGTTTTTTATGCCTTGATCTTCCTTCCATTCGCATATTCATTTGCAGGTTTGTACAGATTGGCGGCTGTCGATTTTCTCTGGTTGCACCATCTTAGAACACGAAAGGGATTGGCGGTGATTCTTGGTGCTGCGGGCATTGTGTTGTTTGTCTTGTCCGGTGGCGATGTTTATGATCGTTTCTGGCATAATCGGATCACGGTGGAGGAAGAGCTACTCAACACGGGAGATTCCTGCAAGGTGATGATTCAGGGATCGGAGGATCTTGACGGCGTTTTCTTGAATGCGTTTGGTGAGGAGAGTATTCTCAACGATGAAGGTAACTACAAGGAGTTCCGCGTCGCAGGTGAATCCGCTCGAAAATGGAGCTCAGTTGAACGCACGACGGGACAGTCCGATTCAAGCTCATCAGATTCAACATTTGTCGTGGGTCGGACATTAGCAATCAGTTCGCAGTTCAGCCCGATGCGCGTGACGGTCAGCTATCGAAGCGTGCTACCGTACGAAGTACAATCGCAATTGAAACACAAGAAGGCCGGCCAACAAACCGTATTCACGTGGTATTCTTTTCCGGAGACCCCGATTACTCTTCACACGATGTTGGAAGGAGCAGGTGGACAAGAAATCGTTGAAGAAATCCGCCTCAGATATGATACACTCGCTTCCCCCATCAAGCTCTCCCGTGAGTTTTCCAACGTCTCATACCGGACAAGCATTGTCCTGACGGACACGATTGTCATCCCCTCGGACCGGCGCCCCATGGCAACTGTCCCGGAATGAAACGGCGTACCACTACAACCAGCAGTTTTGGAACAAAGGGGCGGATTGGACATGACGCATCGCGTTTTTACGGGAGCAAACTATACGAAGGGATTGCAGAGACTTCGGAGAAAGTCGCTGATGACAATGTCCTTGACCAGGGCCTGTTGGACAGGATCTTGTTGAAGAGTGCCGAGCAGATGGATGATCTTCCTGATAACAGCATTCACCTAGTGATCACATCACCGCCCTACAACGTCACAAAGGAATACGATCAGGACCTTTCCCTTACCGAGTATCGAGCTTTTCTCCAGAGGGTTTTCAAGGAAGTGTTTCGCGTTCTGGTGCACGGAGGACGTGCTTGCGTGAATGTTGCAAACTTGGGGCGCAAGCCGTACATACCCCTGCATGCCTTCATCATTGAAGATATGACGGCGATGGGATTTCTGATGCGCGGAGAGATCATCTGGGACAAAGGGGCGAGCGCAAGTCCATCAACGGCTTGGGGAAGCTGGCAGTCGGCTTCCAATCCGACGTTACGTGATGTGCACGAGTATATTCTTGTGTTCTCGAAAGGACAATTTAATCGCGAGAAGGAGGAAAAGACGGACTCCATTGGTCGCGATGAGTTCCTCGAGTACACAAAGAGTGTTTGGACTTTTCCCGCGGAACGTGCGACCAAAGTGGGACATCCTGCTCCATTTCCACGAGAACTTCCAGAACGACTGATAAAGTTGTATTCATTTGAACATGACATTGTTCTGGATCCATTCTGCGGCAGCGGCACGACGTGTCTTGCTGCCAGAGCATCCAACAGGCATTACATTGGATATGAAGTAAAAGAAGAATACCTCCACCTTGCCGAACGCCGCCTCGAAACGGAATCGAGACCTGCCTCAAGATAGTCCATGAATGACGCAATTCTCCAAGTATCAAACCTCGTGAAGCGTTATGGAGACCTTCTCGCTGTTGATGATGTCACTTTTGACGTGCATCGAAAGGAAATCTTTGGAATTCTCGGGCCGAATGGTGCAGGCAAAACAAGCACCCTCGAGATGATTGAGACGTTGAGGGAGATCGATGATGGAGAGGTTCGGTTGAACGGCCTCGATGTGAGGAAGACTCCGCGGCAGGTAAAGAAGGTCATCGGCGTTCAACTTCAGTCATCTTCCTTCTTCGACAAACTCACGTTGGAGGAGCTGCTAGTCCTTTTTGGGGAAATGTACGGACGTTCCATTGATCCCATTGCGTTGTTATCCGAAGTTGACCTGGAAGACAAGGTTCAATCCGATGTGCGTTCACTCTCGGGCGGACAGAAACAACGCTTCTCCATTGCTTCTGCATTGGTGAATGACCCGCTTGTTCTTTTCCTCGATGAGCCGACGACGGGGCTGGATCCGCAGGCACGGCGCCATTTGTGGGAAGTCATCAAGCGAATCCGGAATGATGGCAAGACTGTTGTCCTTACCACACACTACATGGAGGAAGCGGAGGAGCTATGTGATCGTGTTGCGATTATGGATGGCGGTCGCATTGTCGCACTTGACAAGCCCCAGGCGTTGATTGCAAACCTCATTGCCGCCGGATTCACGCGCGATAGAGTGGAGCGTCTCGCAACCCTTGAAGATGTTTTTCTCAATCTCACCGGTCGAACTCTGAGGGAGAGCTGATGCGTCTGAAGTGGAAGCTTTTTGTCGCCTCACTGAAAATGTTCTTCCGTCAGAAGGAAGCAATCATCTGGACCATATTGCTGCCCGTTCTCATGATTGTCCTGTTTGGCTTTGTCCGGTTTGATTCATTCGGCCAGCTCGACATTGGAATCGTGGGGGCCGTCAACGCGGAGAACTTTGTCGGGAAGCTGAAGGGGATTTCGACCGTCAACACTCATTCAGGGATGGGGGAAGAGGAATTGCATCAACTGCAAAAAGGAGAACGCGATGCCGTCATCGTTCTTCCCCCCGGTTTTGACGCGTCAGAATCATGCACCCTCGTCGTTCACACCAATCTGGGAAGACCTCAGCAGTCACAGCTTGCACTACTGATCCTTCAACGTCTCGCGGACGAGCAATTGTTTGCTTCGAATGCCTTTTATAACAGGATTGTATTCAAAGAGGAAGCAGTCAACAGTAGGAATCTGACATACATGGATTTCCTTCTTCCGGGAGTTGTCGCGATGTCCATCATGCAAATGGGCATATTCGGAGTCGCGTTCGGATTTGTCTCCCTTAAGAAACGCGGTATCCTTCGGAGACTCTCTGTTACACCCGTCAAGCCGGATGACTTTATCTTTGCACAGGTGGCGATGCGCCTGTTGGTTGTCGTGATCCAGATGACATTGCTTGTATCAATCGGTGTTATGTTCTTTGACCTTCACTTGTCAGGCAACCTGTTGGAAATGTTCATCGTTGGAATTGTAGGAGCAGTGGTTTTTCTTGGAATTGGGTTTGCGCTGGCAGGGGCTTCAACGTCGGAGGATCAGGTTGCCCCGCTCGCAAACATTATCGCTATGCCGATGATGTTTCTTTCCGGAATCTTTTTTGGAAGAGATACGCTTCCGGATATTGTTCATACAATCGCTGGTTTTTTTCCGCTAACGTATCTTGTTGACGCAATGCGCAGTATTGCCATAGATGGCGCAACAGTGTTTCAGGTCGGACCGCAACTTGCGGGCCTGGTTATTTGGGGTGTCATCTCGTGTATTCTGGCAGTAAAGATTTTCAAATGGGAGTGACATGAAAGAGCAATGGGTGCTTGGCGTATCAATCATCGCAGCGGCAATAATCTTCGGTGCGTTTTTCTATCAGAGTAGGGTTTCTGAAAGCAGCGTGCGGGTCGTTGGTGCTGCAACAAAGCGGTTTGATTCCGACATCGTGAAGTGGCGCGTAACTCTCAATAGGAGTGTTGGTTTGATGGAGATACAGCAGGGCTATCAGCAGGTTGCCAGGGATCTCGAGACTCTCAAAGCTGTTCTTGCGGAAAACGGCATCGCACAGGACAAGATCAATGTTCAACCGGCAAGCACACAACCCAGATACAACCAGGGAGGCGGAGTCTCGGGGTACAACGTCCAGCAATCGTTGTTTGTTGTCTCGACGGAGGTGGCGACATTGGAAAAGCTCGCATTGAACCCTTCCGCAGTCATTGAAAAGGGAGTGACGTTGCAATTTGCAAACCTTGAGTACTACAACGCAAATCTGTCGGAGATCAAGAGAGAGTTACTTGCCGAGGCGACGAAGGACGCGCGACGTCGGGCAGAAGAGATCGCGCTGAACGCGGGGATGTCAGTAAAGTCCATCACGAACGCGCGTGCAGGCGTGTTTCAGATTACTGAACCGTATTCAACCGAAATAAGTGACTATGGAGTGTTCAACGCTTCAACGAAAACGAAGGACATTACCGTGACGGTCAACGCAACGTTTGTCATGAAATGATCCAGCTCTAACCGGCAAATTTCTTGACAAGTCCGGCCAATCTTGCTATATTTATCCGACTTTAGGCATATAAATCGTGCGTGTATGAGTCTCGCATCCTCTCTGGAGAATCACTCATTTGATGCTCACCGAATTTGGTCGGGTTTTTCTGTTCTTCATAGTGGGGGTGATATTTGTTGCGGGAGGGTTGGTAACAGCATGGTTGATTCGGCCGAACAGACCGTATCCAAGCAAACTTTCCACTTATGAATGCGGTGAAGAGCCGATCGGCGATACCCGAGTCAGGTTCAACATCCGGTTCTATGTCGTTGCCCTCATTTTTCTCATCTTTGATGTTGAAGTAGTTTTTCTCTTTCCCTGGGCTGTCGTTTTCAGCAAACTCGGTTGGTACGCTTTCATTGAGATGATGGTATTCCTTGGAATCCTGTTTGTCGGATATGCATACGTGTGGAGAAAGGGCGACCTTGAATGGGATCGTCCGGACCCGAAGATCCCGCGATATGAAATGGGTATCGGTGTGCGTGAGCGCGTTGAAGAAACAGCCGTGTAACTTCCCAATGTCTTTGACCTGAAATTTTCCTATGGGCCTCCTCGATCAAAAATTTGAAAACAGCAACGTCATCATCACATCGATGGACAACCTCCTGAACTGGGCGCGCTTGTCGTCGCTCTGGGGAATGCAATTCGGACTTGCATGTTGCGCGATCGAAATGATGGCGACCGGTGCATCGCACTATGACTTCGATCGGTTCGGAGTGTTCTTCAGAGGGACGCCGCGGCAATCTGACGTCATGATTGTTGCGGGAACGGTAACGCTAAAGATGGCAAGCCGCATTAAGACCCTTTATGACCAGATGTCCGAGCCGCGATACGTCATCTCGATGGGAAGTTGTTCCAACTGCGGAGGTCCGTACTGGGAACACGGCTATCATGTCCTCAAGGGAGTTGATCGCATCATCCCGGTAGATGTCTACGTCCCCGGTTGTCCTCCCAGACCCGAAGCTCTCATGGAAGGTCTCATGAAATTGCAGGACAAGATTCGCAACGAGAGTCTTGCCCGAAAGAAGTCCGCCTGAAGTCATTGATTTCTCCTCTCAATCACCAATTCACCGTATGATCCCAGCCGAGATTTCCGAGAACCTGAAGAAGCGCTTCGGCGACGCCCTCGTTGAAATCAAGACCGAGGGCGTGATCGACCCGTTCATCAAGGTTACATCGCACGGCATTCTGGAAATTTCGAGAGCCCTCCGAGATACTGAAGAAACGCGATTTGATCTTTTGATGTGTTTGAGCGGACTTGATTACGGCAACGGGATATTCGGCGTAGTGTATCATCTGAACTCCACCAAATGGAAACACAAGTTCACAGTCAAAGTTGAAGTTCCTGCGACAAATCCTCATGTTCCGTCGGTGGAGTCGGTTTGGAAAACCGCCAACTGGCATGAGCGCGAAGCGTTCGACCTTATCGGCATTGTGTTCGATGGTCATCCCGATCTCCGAAGGATTCTCCTCCCGGATGATTGGGAAGGGCATCCGCTCCAAAAGTCCTACCAGCTTCCCGAGTTCTACAATGGCATGAAGGTTCCGTACTGATGGAAACAATGGTTTCTCCGGCCCTTGTGCATGAGGACGTTTCTCGTCCGGCGACCATTCGGGGTTTTGGTCGGCCGCTGAAATCGGAGGAGATGGTCATCAATATGGGTCCGCAGCACCCATCAACGCATGGCGTGTTGCGGCTTGAGCTTGTTGTGGACGGCGAAGTGGTTGTTGATATGATTCCGCACATCGGTTATCTGCATCGATGTTTTGAAAAGCATGCAGAGCATATGACCAACTACCAGCAGGTGATTCCATACTGTGACCGCATGGACTACATCGCTTCCATGAACAACGACCTTGGCTATGCCGTTGCATGCGAACGGTTGCTGAGTATCAAGGTTCCGGATCGCGTAGAGTACATTCGCGTTATCATGGCTGAACTGAACCGCATCGGAAGTCACCTGATTGCAATCGGCACGTACGGCATGGATATAGGGGCGTTCACGCCGTTCCTCTACGCCTTTCGTGACAGGGAGCGTATTCTCGATATCTTTGAGCAAACGTGCGGTGCGCGGTTACTGTACAACTACATCTGGATCGGTGGACTCTCACACGACATCCCCGCGAATTTTCAGGAAAAGGTGAAGGACTTCTGCAAGTACTTTCGTCCGAACATCAAAGAGTTGAACAATCTGCTTTCGTATAACAAAATCTTTATCGAACGAACGGCTAACGTCGGCGTCCTTCCGGCCGATGTTGCGATTAATTATGGTGTGAGCGGCCCTGTTCTTCGTGGTTCAGGTGTCGCCTGGGATTTGCGCAAGGATGATCCTTATTCAATCTATGACAGGTTCGACTTCCAGATTCCGGTTGGTGATGGGAGAATGGGAACGCTGGGCGATTGTTGGGATCGATACATGGTGCGAGTGCGCGAAATGGAGCAGAGTTTGAATATCATCGAGCAGGCAATCGACAAGATTCCTGCCGGCGATGTGCAGTCTGCAGTCCCCAAGAGAATTCGTCCGGATGCATCTGATGTGTATGTCCGTACGGAAACGCCGAAGGGCGAACTCGGTTACTACATTGTTGCCGACGGCACAACCAGTCCGTTTCGAGTAAAAGTGAAGTCTCCGTGCTTTGTTAACCTCTCGGCACTGCCATCAATGAGCCGTGGAGCGATGATAGCTGATGTGATCGCCATTCTGGGAAGTATTGATATTGTTCTGGGTGAGGTGGATCGGTGAAAGAACTTCTTATTGATATTCTCCAGAATGAAGTCCTTGTCTACGTGTTGATGGCGTTTGTGCCTTTGTTGTGGATTCTACCCTTCGCGCTGTTTTCGGTGTGGTGGGAACGGAAAATAGCTGCACACATGCAGGACCGGCTTGGCCCGATGCGTGTCGGCGGGTGGCACGGTTGGGCGCAGACCATCGCGGATATTCTCAAGCTCATCCAAAAAGAGGATGCGGTACCCGCAGCCGCGGATAAATTCCTGTTTGCGCTTGCACCATTTGTGGTGTTCCTCGGCTCGTACGCCGCGTTTGCCGCGATTCCATTCAGCGCCGCCTACATCGGAAGCGAAATCAACATCGGACTTTTCTTCGTCCTATCGATTTCGTCTCTTGTGGTTATCGGACTCTTGATGGCCGGCTGGGCCTCCAACAACAAGTGGTCATTGTTCGGAGCGTTGCGTTCTGCGGCGCAAATCGTGAGCTATGAAATCCCCGTGGCTGTTTCCCTTCTTGCCGTCGTGATGATCGTCGGGTCGTTTGATCTGCAAGAAATCAACCGGGCGCAATCCGGGATGTTCTGGAACTGGTTTGTCTTCCAAAAGTTTCCTCTGTTGTTTATCGCTTGCATCATTTACTTCGTTGCATCACTGGCAGAGGTAAACAGAACTCCGTTTGATATCCCCGAAGCCGAATCGGAACTTGTAGCGGGTTACCACACGGAGTATGGCGGGATGAAGTTTGCTCTGTTTTTCCTCGCCGAGTACGCGAACATGTTTGCAGTGTCTGCCATTGCGGCCACTGTGTTTTTCGGTGGATGGAATAGTCCTTTTGGCGACATGCTGTCCGGGCCGTTGTGGGGTGCGTTCTGGTTCATCTCCAAAGGAATGGCATTCGTGTTCGTGCAAATGTGGTTGCGCTGGACGCTTCCGCGATTGCGTGTGGATCAGCTTATGTACGTCGGCTGGAAGGTATTAATTCCATTTTCGTTCGTGGTTGTTATCGGTGTCGGACTCTGGATCATGATGGCACAATAACATGGGACGTTATTTCAAAAATATCTGGGAGGGGATTTTCACGGTGCTTGTCGGGATGAAAATTACCTGGCGGCATTTGTTCACCCCGTCTGTGACGATCCAGTATCCCGAGGTGAAGCTCAAACTCCCTGAGCGGGCAAGAAACCGTCTCTATGTGAACATGGATGACTGTATCGGATGTGACCAATGCGCAATAGCATGTCCGGTTGATTGCATTACGATTGAAACCCTGAAGTCAACGCCGGACGTTGATCTCGGCCTGACATCGGTGGGGACGAAAAAGCGATTGTATGTCCCGGTCTTTGATATTGATATTGCCAAGTGCTGTTACTGTGGTTTATGCGTGTACCCGTGTCCGACGGAATGCATTGAGATGACGGATGTCTATGAGTTTTCCGAGTATGAGCGGGAGAATTTGATTTACCGATTTGCAACGATGACGCCTGCGGAAGTTGATTCGGCGAAATCAAAACTTGCGGTGTATGACAAAGAGCAGGCAGATAAAAAGTCTGCGGGAGCCCCATCGGCCAGCGCGCCTTCCCAGCCGACCCGGCAGCCCTTGCCTCCGTTGACGCCTAAGAAACCCGCTTCGCCCACCGATCCGCCGAAGGGATGAAGCGTGGAACTTTTTGATCTTGTCTTTTATGTCTTTGCGTTCATAACGGTGTTCTCCGGATCGATCGTTGTGTTCTCGCGGAACATTGCTTACTCGGGCTTTGCGTTGCTCTTTACGTTCTTCGGCGTTGCCGGGCTGTATGTGCTTCTCATGGCAGATTTTCTCGCGGTTACCCAGGTGCTTGTGTATGTCGGCGGTATCCTTGTTCTCATGCTATTCGGCGTCATGCTCACCAATCGCGTTGTCAGTGTGAACATCAAAAGCGGTTCCGTGCATGCAATACCGGCCCTTCTCCTGGTTGCGCTTGTATCCGGATCCATGAGCGGGTTGTTCTATTCCAATTGGAAGGATGTTTCCGTCACCGAGGGGACCGCCGTTACCACGACACCCGCGTTAGGAGAAATGCTTTTAACAACGTACTTGCTGCCGTTTGAGGTTGCCTCAATCGTATTGCTTGTTGCCTTGATCGGCGCGGCAATGATTTCCCGCCGTGAAAGGAAGTTGTCATGAACCCCTTCATGGAGGAGTTCTTCGCCTGGCTTCCGAATGTCCAACTCGCTCATTTTCTTGTTGTGAGCGCGATTGTATTCGGATTGGGTTTGTACGGCATTCTCACGCGTCGAAACGCGATTCTCGTCCTGATGGGGGTGGAGCTTGTGCTCAATGCCGCGAACGTCAATTTCATCGCTTTTTCGCGGTACGGGGAAGTTAGCATGGACGGACAGGCCGCAGCAGTGTTTGTGATTATTCTGGCCGCCGCCGAGGCTGCAGTGGCGTTAGCCATCGTTCTGAACATATTCCACCGGTTCCAAACGATCAATGTGGACGAAATCAGTACTCTGAAAGAGTAAACGACTCCATGCCCCAGGAAACACTCCTGCAACTTTCGCTCCTTGTTCTCGCGATGCCGCTGGTCGGTTTTGCAGCGCTCATCTTCTTTGGGAAGCGATTGCCGCGCCAAGGCGATTGGCTTGGTGTTTCCACTATTACGGCAACACTTGTCATGTCGGTGATTATTCTGTGCCAGAAGCTCATGCATTACCATGACGAAACGCTGGCGCTCAATTTCACATGGATTGACTTCAACAACGTCCCGGTGATCGGGCCCCTTAAGATCGTGCTTGGGTTCTCCATCGACAATCTTGCCGCGATCATGCTCGTGGTTGTCACGCTGGTTAGTACCTTGGTGCATTTCTTCTCTACCGCTTATATGCATGGCGATGTACGGTACACACGCTACTTCGCCTGCTTGGGTATTTTTACGTTCTCTATGCTGATGATTGTTCTGGCCAACAATCTGTTTCTGCTGTATGTCGGCTGGGAATTGGTTGGACTCAGTTCATATCTGCTCATCGGTCATTGGTATGAAAAAAAGAGCGCTTCGAATGCCGCAATCAAGGCTTTTGTTACGAACCGCGTTGGTGACGTTGGGTTTTTCACGGGGATCATGATTCTTTTCATGACATTCCACACGTTTGGGCTACAGGAAATCTTTGAGAAGATCCAGACCGGAACGATTCCCAATGAAAGCGAAGCGTGGTTGACAGCGGCCGGTATTTTGATTTTCTGCGGGGCGATCGGGAAGTCGGCGCAATTCCCACTTCACGTCTGGTTGCCCGACGCGATGGAAGGACCGACGCCTGTCAGTGCGCTTATCCATGCCGCCACGATGGTTGCTGCCGGTGTGTACCTTGTTGCACGTACGTTCCCTCTCATGACGGACACAGCGCTGACGGTGATCGCATACATCGGGGCAATTACGGCATTCATCTCTGCAACGATCGCGGTTGCACAAAATGATATCAAGAAAGTGCTCGCCTATTCGACGATCAGCCAGTTGGGGTATATGGTGATGGCGCTTGGCGTTGGCGCCTATACCGCGGGATTCTTTCACCTTGTAACGCACGCGATGTTCAAAGCGGGATTATTCCTCGGATCCGGTTCTGTGATTCATGGGATGCACCATGCGATGCATCATCTGCACGATCACCACACGGATCCGCAGGACGTCCGGAATATGGGCGGCCTGAAAAAGAAAATGCCGACGACCTATCTGACGTTTCTGGTCTATACGCTGGCAATCTCAGGGGTGCCGCTAACCTCGGGATTTCTGAGCAAGGATTCGATTCTTGCCGGAACACTTGCGTTCAACAGTCTGAAAGGCCACATACTCATTCCGATCGTAGGGTTTTTCGTCGCGGGGCTGACTGCTTTTTATATGTTTCGCATTGTCATCTTAACGTTTTATGGCGAGCACAAGGACGAGAGGAGGTTCGAGCATATTCATGAATCTCCCCTTGTAATGACCGGGCCGTTGATTCTTCTTGCGATTCTATCCCTCTTTGTCTTCTACAGCTTGAATCCTCTGGACGCAGCGCGCGGATGGATATCCAATGCTGTGGAGCGACCCGCAACCGTCGTTCCGCAATCTGTTGCGGCTCCGTCAGGGGAAGTATTTGAGGAGGCACATCACCATGCGCATGGAACGGCCATGATGCTTTCGCTCCTCGTCGCGGGTATCGGAATTCTTGCGGCGTTTACAACGTACCACTGGAGAAAAATCAACGCAGATGCTATTGCTGAGCGATTTGCTCCTGTTCATCGGTTCCTTGTGAACAAATGGTATTTCGATGAGTTGTACAATAGTCTTGTGGTTGGCGGAACGCTTGCATTTACGAACATTTTGAAATGGTTCGACGGTACGATTATCGATGGGGTTGTAAACGGAAGCGGTTGGCTGACGCGAACAACATCGTTCATCGGAGCAAAGTTTGATTCCATTGTCATTGACGGCTTTGTTAATCTCTCGGCGTACCTTTCGGGCTTTAGCGGACTTGTTTTGCGGAAAGTCCAGACAGGCAGAGTACAGTCTTACCTGCTTTTTGTGGTAGTTGGTGTGATGGTGTTTTACCTGCTCTTCCGGGCAGTGTAGTGCGTCTCAAGTTTCGTTTGTCTGAATCCAGGAGGATCGAATTGTAATGAACATCTTAGGTGTCGGAGTTCTAACCTGGCTGACGTTCCTGCCCGTCGCGGGCATGATACTGGTTCTCCTGCTTCCGAAGGAGAATAGGAATGCAGTCCGCATATCCGCGTTGGTAATTACGGGTATTCAGTTACTGCTGGCAATCCTTGTAGTCATGAAGTTTGATAAAGGGATGGCCGGTATCAACACCCTGGCCGGGATGCAGTTTGTCGAGCGAGCTTCCTGGATCGACATCAAAAGCGTCGCATGGTTTGGTCGAATCCATATTGAATACTTCATGGGTATTGACGGATTAAGCGTCACAATGGTCTTGCTGACGGGTTTGATCAGTATGATAGCAGTGATGTCTTCCTGGACAATTGAAAAATCCGTTAAAGGATATTTTGCTCTTCTACTGCTTCTTGATGCGGGAATGATGGGCGTCTTTGTGTCGTTGGATTTCTTCCTCTTCTACGTGTTTTGGGAAGTAATGCTTCTCCCGATGTATTTCCTGATTGGAATTTGGGGCGGGGCACGCCGGGAGTACGCTGCGATAAAATTCTTCCTGTATACGTTGTTCGGTAGTGTACTGATGCTTTTGGCGATGATTGCACTGTACTTCAGCGTCAACATGTACATCGACGCGGCGGGAGTGACGTACTCAGTTGCTGAGGCAATGCAGAAAGGGTTGAACGGTCTGCAGAAAATCTACACCTTCAACATGCTCGCCATGATGGATCCCGGAAACTACGCGCCGGATTCTTTGCTCGTGGGTATTGGAACCGGAATGCGATACTGGGCATACATCGCATTGTTCATTGGGTTCGCGATCAAAGTTCCAATCTTCCCATTCCATACATGGCTTCCGGATGCGCACGTAGAAGCGCCCACGCCGATTAGTGTTATCCTTGCCGGCGTCCTTCTAAAGATGGGAACATATGGAATGCTTCGCATAAGCTTCCCAATGTTTCCGGACGCAATGATCCATTTCTCGTGGCACCTTGCATTGCTTGGTGTCATCAGTATGGTGTACGGAGCTCTGGTTGCAATGGCACAAACGGACTTCAAAAAACTCATTGCCTACTCGAGCGTCAGCCATATGGGTGTGGTTGTTCTGGGCATGGCGTCCATGAATACTCAAGGAATGACCGGTGCCGTGTTCCAGATGTTCAATCATGGGACGATCACAGCAATGCTCTTTTTGATCGTCGGCGTTGTGTACGACCGTGCACACACGCGTGGTCTCAATGAGTTTGGCGGGTTAATGAATCAGATGCCGCGCTACGCCGGAATTATGACGATCGCGTTTTTTGCCGCGCTTGGCTTGCCCGGGTTAAGCGGGTTTATCAGTGAGGCATTTTCTTTACTCGGGGCTTTCCAGACATTTCGTACTCTAACAATCATTGGTGCAGTGACGATCGTTTTGACAGCGGCCTACATGCTGTGGGTTCTACAGCGTGTGTTCCTTGGTACACTCCCTGAGAAATGGAAGAATCTCACTGATATGAACGGACGGGAAATGGCAATGCTTGTTCCGCTCGCGGTGATCGTGATTTTCCTCGGAATCTATCCGTCACCGGTCCTTGATTTAATGAACAGTTCGATGAATTATCTTGCCGAGCTTTTGCATCGTGCGGGCGCGGACGCGATGATGGGAGCGAATTAGCAATGGCAGAGCAAATCGCAAAAGATCTGCAATACTTCTATCCGGAGCTGGTTCTCACTGCCACCTTTCTGGCGGCAATTGTTGCAGACCTCGCGTTCAGACGAACATCGGGCATTGTCGCATTGGTGGTGATGGCAGGATTGGTGTTGACCGGTGTTTGTGTTCTGGCTCAGGCAGACATGCATGCATCCATTTTCAGCAACATGGTTGCGGTGGATTCCTTTGCTCTCTTCTTCAAGCTCATCATTATTCTGTCGGCAATTCTCATCGTTGTATTCTCGTTGAGTTCCTCAGAGCTTAATTCACCCGGAAGAAAACTGGGCGAATACTACGCGTTGTTGCCGGGCTTGACCCTCGGCCTGATATTCATGGCTTCTTCGACCAACCTTCTGATGATCTATCTCGCGGTGGAGCTATCAAGCATCTCGTCCTATATTCTTTCTGGGTACACTAGGGAGGCACAGGATTCGGGTGAAGCATCGCTTAAGTATGTCATCTATGGCGCGTTATCGTCCGGGCTGATGCTGTACGGCATGTCGATATTGTATGGATTGACAGGATCACTTGACCTGTATGCAATCAATCAATATCTGGCGGGTGGCGACTTCAACACCGTTGCGCTCATGCTTGCCGGGATTCTCATCTTCGCCGGTGTGGGATACAAGATTTCGGCAGTGCCGTTTCACTTCTGGACTCCTGATGTATATGAGGGCGCACCGATTACAATCACAGCTTTTCTTTCTGTTGCGTCGAAAGCTGGCGGGTTTGCCCTACTCATCAGGTTCTTCAAAGTGACCTTCATCGATTCAAGTATCCTGACACTACCGGCAGGCACCTGGGCATCGCTTGAAGGGTTCCGCTGGTTCGACCTCATCGCAATTGTTTCCGTGTTGACGATGACGCTTGGGAATCTTGTAGCGATTCATCAGAACAATCTGAAACGTCTGCTGGCCTACTCAAGTATTGCGCACGCGGGTTACATGTTGATGGGTGTTGTTGTGCTGAATAACGAAGGTCTGGCCGCCATCATGGTCTACTTCGCGATCTACCTCTTCATGAATCTCGGCGCGTTCTACGTCGTGATGCTGTTTGCCAACAAGATCGACAGTGAGGATATTGAGGACTACAAGGGACTTGGTCCGAGGGCACCGCTCGTATCGGTCGCCCTTGCGATATTCCTCATATCGCTTACCGGACTTCCTCCGACGGCGGGTTTCATTGGCAAGCTGTATCTGTTTGCTGCATTGTTGAACGACGGATGGATCTGGCTCGCGGTTGTTGGCGCGATTAACAGTGTAATATCGCTGTACTACTATGTGCGCGTATTCAGGAACATGTACCTTCGGACATCGGACGCGCACCAAGAGCCAATCAGGTTCTCAGCCCTGCAAACGGCCACCGTTTTCGTCTTGCTCATTCCCACAATTCTTTTCGGATTGTACTTTTCCCCGCTTGTATCCCTTGCACAAGCATCAGTGGGAATTTTTGGAACTCACTAGGCAGCGTTCCGCTCGCAGATAATTCGAATTCCCTCCAGGACAAGAAACGGTTCGCACGCGCTGATTGTTTTTGATGCAGGTGCAACAACTTTGCAAAGCCCGCCTGTCGCAATGATTTTCGCGGTTGCTCCCAATTCGGATTGTATTCTTCCTGCCATTCCATCGATAGCGTCAACACATCCAAACATCACGCCGCTTTGAATCGCCGAGTTGGTATCTTTGGCGATGACAGTCTTCGGTAATTCAAGGCTTACGGAAGGAAGCCGTGCTGCCCTGTCGTGAAGGGCATCGGAGGTAGATTTCAAGCCGAGTGTAATGGAGCCGCCGAGAAACGCACCCGACGTGTCGATCACGTTGAACGTCGTTGCTGTTCCAAGATCAACAATGATTAAGGGGCCGCCATACTTGCTAAATCCCGCGACAGCACTGCAGATTCGATCTGTGCCGAGTGTTTCGTGGATCTTGTAGAGGATTCGAATTCCGAGATCCAACCCCGGGTGAACAACTAACGGTAATTTGTGGAATTGGTCTTTGGATACTGTCTCGAAAACTGAAGCCAACTGAGGAACAACCGATGAAACCCCGATTTGCAGAACCTCAGTCGGACGCATTTTGAGGGCAGTGAGGACGGAACTGAGCTCAGACCGGGCAGATGAAACATCCTTAAGTTTATCGGTTTCGCATTTCCATGTTGACTTCAGTTGCCTGCCGGCAAACACACCGAATTCGGTGTTTGAATTTCCAACATCGATTGCGAGAAGCATGGTCGGCGAATGGAACTACGTGCCGATGAGCGACACGTCGCCGGCGTACAGCGTCTTTTCCGATTCCTCTGTCTGCAAGATGAGTCCACCTTCCGGGCTTAGGCCTTTCACGACTCCGGAAATCACGCTTCCCTGGAGCGAGACGGAAATCGGTTTGTTGATCATCGATGTGTGGGAAATCCAGTCAGGAAGGATTGATTGAAAGCCGGAAGGTGATGCTTGGAAGTATGTCTTCTCGAGGGAATGCAGTATTGCCCGGAACAAATCCTCCCGGACAAAAGAGCGTGATGATTCCAGCTTCACGGATGTCGCCTTCATTCCTAAACTCGGCGGGAACATCGTTTGGTTCACGTTGATGCCGATTCCGATGACCACATACTCCACGGCGTTCTGCTTTACAGAACCTTCGATCAGTATGCCTGCCAGCTTTTTCCCATTGACAAGAAGATCGTTTGGCCATTTGCATTCGACTTTCAGTCCGGTCGTTTTCTCGATAGCCTCGGTGACTGCAACAGCGACGTAAAGGGGAAGCAGATTGAGTGACTCGGCCGCAACCTTTGGCCGCAACACCAGTGAGAACATCAGGTTCTCCTCCGGGCTTGAGAGCCAGGTTCGCCCGTGTCGACCTTTTCCCTCAGTCTGATTCTCGGTAATAACAACGGTTCCTTCAATAGCCCCGCAACCCGCCACCGCCTTGGCGCAATTGTTTGTCGAATCTATGGTATCGAAGGAGAAGATCTTGTTTCCGAAAACCTTCGTTTTCAATCCTTTGCGAAGCGATTGTTCCGCCAGCATGAGTGGACTCCCGAATGTAGAATCAAAACAACTGGTTTGTAGAACTAAACGACGGGTTGGAGGAAAGCGAATTGGATAGATATCGGTGTAAGTTTTCCATTGAAGGCCAGCACGAAAATAGATAATTGACTGTGGAAAGTCAAGAACTGCCAAAAATGACCTCCCGACAAGGATAATGCGCCAGGAATACCGATTCAACCGGCCATCGTGTCATGTCACTGTTGGTGAAGAAGATAAGGGCAGAAAAAATTCAACCCAATAAGTCGTTATCATGAAAAGAGTTGAAGAAAAAACAGTATTGCGGAGCCTGCTGGCACCGAGATTGCCTTACTAAAGAATCGAGAAACCATGCTCTGCATAAAGGAGAATGAAATAGATGGGTAAAATCATAGGAATTGATCTCGGCACCACAAACTCTGTGGTCGCCGTTATGGAAGGTAAAGATCCGGCTGTGATCGCCAACGCTGAAGGAGGCCGGACAACTCCCTCGGTTGTCGCGTTTGCGAAATCCGGGGAACGATTGGTTGGACAAGCCGCAAAACGACAGGCAGTCACGAATTCGGAGAATACGGTATTCTCCATCAAGCGCTTCATGGGCAGGTTTTATGATGAAGTGAATGAAGAGATGAAGTTGGTTCCGTACAAGGTCATCAAGGGTGATAACAATACGGCCCGCGTTGACGTCGGCGGCCGTGTCTATTCACCGCCGGAAATAAGCGCTATGGTTCTTCAGAAGATGAAGCAAACCGCCGAGGAGTACCTCGGACAAAAAGTGACAGAAGCCGTGATTACTGTCCCAGCGTACTTCAATGACGCACAACGGCAGGCGACAAAAGAAGCCGGCGAAATCGCCGGACTCACTGTCAAGCGCATCATCAATGAGCCGACAGCGGCCGCACTCGCGTATGGGTTGGATAAGAAGGGCAAAGACATGAAGGTCGCCATCTACGATCTTGGGGGCGGTACGTTTGATATTTCGATTCTGGAATTGGGTGAGGGTGTCTTTGAGGTGAAAGCTACGAACGGCGATACGCACCTTGGCGGTGATAACTTTGACCAGAGGGTTGTTGAGTACATCGCTGATGAGTTCAAGAAGCAAGAAGGAATCGATCTGCGGAAGGACCCGATGGCACTTCAGCGTTTGCGCGAAGCTGCCGAGAAGGCCAAGATGGAGCTTTCACAATTGATGCAGTCCGAAATCAATCTGCCCTTCATCACTGCGACTGCGGAAGGCCCAAAGCACCTTACGATGAATCTCACAAGGGCAAAGTTTGAGCAACTGGTGGATGATCTTATCAAGCGAACAATCGGACCCACCGAAAAGGCGTTAAAGGATTCCGGACTCAATCCAAATCAGATCGACGAAGTGATTCTGGTTGGGGGAATGACAAGGGTCCCGAAGGTTCAGCAGCTTGTGAAGGAGATTTTTGGCAAAGAGCTGCATAAAGGTGTAAACCCCGATGAGGTGGTTGCGGTTGGAGCTGCGATTCAGGGCGGCGTGTTATCCGGTGACGTTACCGATGTTCTTCTGCTGGATGTTACACCTCTTTCCCTTGGTATTGAAACTCTTGGCGGCGTAATGACGAAGCTGATCGACGCCAACACAACAATTCCGACACGGAAGAGTGAGGTGTTTTCAACGGCGTCCGATAGCCAGACTTCAGTTGAAATTCACGTCCTCCAGGGTGAACGCCAAATGGCTGTTGACAGTCGCACACTTGGAAAATTCCACCTGGAAGGAATTCCGTCGGCACCGCGTGGTGTTCCTCAAATTGAGGTAACATTCGATATTGATGCAAATGGTTTGCTTCACGTTTCGGCCAAGGATAAGGCAACCGGTAAGGAACAGTCCATAAGGATTACCTCCTCCAGTGGTTTGAGCAAGGAGGAAGTTGACCGGATGAAAGCCGACGCGACCGCCCATGCATCCGAGGACAAAAAGCGACGCGAAGAAATCGACATTCGTAACCAGGCCGACAATCTGTCGTTCCAAACTGAAAAACAGATGAAGGAATTCGGCGACAAAGTCGATGCGGCCTCGAGGAACAAGGTTGAAACGGCCAATGAGAAACTGAAGGAAGCAATCAAGGGAGGCAATCCAGAGGCCATCAAGAATGCAATGGATGCCCTAAACAACGCTTGGAATGAGGTCTCGACCCAGATGTATCAGCAAGCGACTGCAGCCGGCGCTCAGCAACCGCCCAACGCTTCAGAGGGTCAACCTCACGGTGAACAGAAGCGGGAAGAGAAGAAGGTCGAGGATGCCCAGTATGAAGTTGTGGATGATAAGGGGAAGAAGTAGTTCGTGGTAACCCCGACCATGACGGTTTTGCACTTCATTAATATATGGAGGACATTATGTCCCTCTTTTCAGATTTAAGGGATGAAATATCATATCGCGGTAGACATGCGGTTGATTGGGTTAAAGATCACCCAAAAGAATCAGCTCTTATTGCTGCTGAAGTCATTCTTATTGCTACACCAATGCCGAAGACGCCAGTGATCAGAGCTGTTGTAAAAGGTACAAAGATAGCCAAGCGATTGTTGTAGTCTCGGTTCGCGCAACTGCTGTGGATAGGCGAGGCGAACCCTCGCCTTTTTTGTTGAGTATCTGAAAGCAAAGGAATGAAGGAAAATGAACCTCAATAAATTCACGCTCAAATCACAGGAAGCAGTGCAACAGGCACAGGAGCTTGCTTCAAGCTACGGAAACCAGGTGATCGAACCTGAGCATTTGTTCGCGGCGTTGATTCAGGATACTAGGGGAACTGTTAAACCAATTCTTGAAAAGATCGGAGCTGATGCGGGTGCAATAAAGATCAAAATGAACGAATTGCTCAACCGGCTTCCAAAGGTATCTGGTGCGGGTATCGGGAATCAGAATATTTCCAAGCTCCTCGGCAGCACATTTGAGAGGGCTCAAAAACATGCTCAGCAGCTTAAGGATGAGTACATAAGTACCGAGCATTTGTTCCTCGCTCTTGCGGATGCTAAAGATACTGCTGTCGGCAGACTCCTTGCTGAACATGGAATCAATGCGAATGCTGTGTATCAGGTTCTCAAGGAGATTCGGGGGAATCAACGCGTGACGGATCAGAATCCAGAGGACAAGTACCAGGCTCTTGAGCGCTACGGGCGAGATCTCAACGAACTGGCGCGAAGGGGGAAGATGGATCCCGTCATCGGACGTGAGGAGGAAATCAGGCGTGTGCTACGCGTCTTGTCGCGTCGTACGAAAAACAACCCGGTCCTCATTGGCGAACCGGGCGTGGGTAAGACTGCTATTGCTGAGGGCATTGCCCACAGAATCGTCCAGGGTGATGTTCCCGAGACGCTCAAGACGAAACGCATCGTTGCACTTGATATGGGCGCTCTCGTAGCAGGAACAAGTTTCCGCGGTCAGTTTGAAGAACGTCTGAAGGCATTGTTGAAAGAAGTCGAGGAGGCGGAGGGAGAGATTATTCTTTTCATCGACGAGTTGCACACTCTTGTCGGGGCAGGTTCTGCACAGGGATCGATGGACGCAGCGAACATGCTCAAGCCCGCGCTTGCAAAAGGTGCACTCAGAGCAATTGGCGCGACCACAATCGACGAATACAGAAAATACATCGAGAAAGACCCGGCGCTGGAACGGCGATTCCAGCCGGTAACGGTGGATGAACCGGGCGTGGAAAACGCGATTTCTATTCTGCGTGGCCTGAAGGAGCGTTACGAAGTTCACCATGGCGTGCGTATCACCGACGGGGCTATTGTTGCCGCTGCTCAACTTAGTGACCGGTATATCACCGACAGGTTCCTTCCCGACAAAGCAATCGACTTGATTGACGAGGCCGCGGCAAAACTACGTTTGGAAATTGACTCGTTGCCGGAAGAGCTTGACGATCTTGAACGGAGAATCAAGCAACTTGAGATAGAAAAGGAGGGTGTTCTTCGCGAGAAGGATCCTGCATCACGGGAACAATTGGAGAGCATCAATGTCGGCCTTGCTGAGCTGAACCAGCAACGATCCGAACTTCGGGCGCACTGGCAGGTGGAAAAAGAACTCATCCATTCGATCCGGAAAATGAAGGAGCATATGGAGGAGGTAAAGGCGGAAGCCGACCGAAAGGAACGGGAAGGCGATCTGGCAAAAGTCGCCGAGCTTCGCTATGGGCAAATGGGGTCACTTGAAAAGGAAATCTCGGCGGCATCTTCAAAGCTTCAATCGGTTCAAAAAGACCGACAGATGCTGAAAGAAGAGGTTGATGCCGAGGATATTGCGGAGATTGTCTCCCGGTGGACAGGCATTCCGGTGATGAGAATGCTCGAAAGTGACAGGACCAAACTCCTTCACCTCGAAGAACGATTGCACGAGCGCGTGGTTTCGCAGGACGAAGCCATAAAGGCCGTAAGCGATGCAATCCGGCGGTCACGGGCCGGACTTCAGGATGAAAAGCGCCCAATCGGGTCATTTATCTTTCTTGGAAGTAGCGGTGTGGGTAAAACGGAACTTGCCCGGGCTTTGGCTGAATCGCTCTTCAATGATGAACGTGCCATGATACGTTTGGACATGAGCGAATACATGGAGAAGTTCTCTGTGTCGCGTCTTATCGGCGCACCCCCGGGGTACGTTGGATACGACGAAGGTGGTCAACTGACGGAGGCAGTCCGGCGCAAACCGTACAGTGTTGTTCTTCTGGATGAAATCGAGAAAGCACACCCGGATGTATTTAATGTGCTTCTACAGGTTCTCGATGAAGGTCGGCTGACGGACGGCAAAGGTCGTACTGTGGATTTTAAGAATGCGATCATCACTATGACGTCTAATCTTGGATCTCATCTTATCCAGGAGAAACTGTCTCAAATGAAATCCGAAACGGAATGGGAAGAACAATTTGCCGGCCTGAGACAGGAGTTGTACCAACTTCTCAAAAGTTCAATTCGTCCGGAATTTCTGAACCGGATCGATGAGGTAATTGTCTTCAAACCATTGGGGAAAGAGGACATTCGGAAGATCGTTACACTCCAACTCAAGGGAGTCGAGGCCCTGGCACGGAAGAAGGGCATCACTCTGCAGTTCACAGAAGAGGCGATGGACTGGCTTGCGACTCTTGGGAATGACCCGACATTCGGGGCAAGACCGCTAAAGCGTGTAATTCAAAAGCATGTTGTCAACCCTCTCTCCTCAAGGGTATTGGTGGGTGAATTTGGCGAGGGTGATACCGTTGATGTCGGTCTCGACAAACATGGACTCATTGCATTTCAAAAACAGGCGGTTGCGGAGCAGGTTGCCGCGCATTAGCATCACATGATCTGTCAGGACCATGTGATTGTAACTGTTGCCTGTGTCACATCGGACCAAAGTGTTATTGCGCAGCCTGTTTCTTTTTAGTAATATGAATTTGCAGTTGGTTCAATCTCACTTCGGAATGCAATGATTTCCATCGTTGTGCATGGCGGTGCCTGGGATATCCCTGATGACATGGTGGATCTCCATAAAAATGGAGTTCGTCATGCTGTCAAGGCGGGTTGGCAGGTGCTGAGCAAGGGCGGCTCAGCCGTTGATGCCGTAGAGGCCGCAATCATTGTTATGGAGGATGACGAGACATTTGACGCCGGTCGCGGTTCGTTCATCAACCAGGTGGGTGAAGTCGAACTGGATGCAAGTATCATGGATGGGCAGACATTCAGGGCAGGAGCTGTGGCGGCTGTAAAGGGCGTTAAGAATCCGATCACTCTCTCGCGTGCAATAATGGACAAGGGAGAGCAGGTTCTCCTAGTTGGGATGGGAGCGACACGTTTTGCTCGTGAAAACGGAGTCAAAACCTGCGGTCAGGATGATCTGATTACGGACAGGGAGTTGGAACGCTGGCGCGAATCGCAAGGCCGTGTGCCGATTGCAACAAAGGAGGCCTTCCGAACGCGAAAGGTTCCGGTTGATACAGTGGGTGCGGTTGCTCTTGATCAAGAAGGGAATATCGCATCAGGCACGTCAACCGGTGGCACACCGAACAAATATCCGGGCCGCGTCGGGGATTCGCCGCTTATCGGTTGCGGCACCTATGCCGACAATTCTGTCGGCGCGGTATCAACAACCGGTTGGGGCGAATCAATGATCAAGGTAGTTATGGCGAAAAGCGTTATTGATCTCATGGAACTCAATGGCAGCGATCCGGAATCAGCAGTGCAGGAGGGAATCAAGCTCCTTGAACGCAAAGCGCAGGGCTACGGCGGCTTAATTGCGCTAAATCCCTCCGGGAAAATCGGAATTTCCTACAATACCCCGCGCATGGCAAGAGCATTCATGACGTCTGAAATGAAACGCTCGGTCTCGCTCGTGTAACTTCCCCTGTCTCCAAACGTTCTCCCTCCCTCGTGCATCGCTCATCACTTATCGGTCACATCGTCGAACTTCACCACCTCGTTCTCACACAAGGTCATCCGGCTGATGCCGTTGTCCGTGATTTCCTCCGCCAGCGACATTATCTGGGCTCGCATGATCGGCGGTTCATTCAAGAGACTCTCTACGGAATGTTCAGAAATGCGATTCTCATTCGTGAGATAATTGCCGGCATTCCCGAGAATCGTCTCTCACCACTCTCATCTCTCCCAAGTTACATCGCATACGCACTCCAAATCCTTCGAGAGCACTCCGAAACAGTTATTTCAGCAGTGAGGGGCTTGTGGTCGACATTCTATTCCGGGATTTCTTTGGAAGGATTTGTTACTGGAGTAGCACAATCAGATCCCTTGATTAAACACCAGGACCCTGTTCAGCAGCTTGCCATCCGCGAATCTTTTCCCCTGGCCGTTGTCCGTGAATGGACTTCCCGTTACTCACTGGATGAAGCTCAGACCCTTTGCGCGGCTCTGAATTCTTCTGCCCCAACCACAACCAGAGTGAATACACTTCGCTGTACGCGCGATGCATGTGCCTCAGCATTGGAACAGGAGGGAGTACAGGTCGCTACAAATCAGTATTCGCCGGTTGCATTAACTCTTGGTAAGAGAGTGAATATCAAAGCGCTAAACGCTTTTCGTGACGGATACTTTGAGATGCAAGATGAAGGAAGTCAACTGGTCAGTTTTCTCACCGTCGCCGGACCGGGAATGACGGTGATCGACGCGTGTGCCGGAGGCGGGGGAAAAACACTTCATCTTGCCAACCTCATGAACAATGAGGGGAAGCTTATTGCGTTTCATCAGGATGAACATCAACAGAAGGCAACGCAGGAACGCGCTCAACGGGCCGGGGCCAGAATTGAAAGCCGGATACTCACCAAGGATAGCGGGCCTGATGACCTGCATGATTCTGCCGATGTTGTGTTGGTAGACGCACCCTGCAGCGGGACCGGAGTTTTCCGGAGAAATCCATTTGGGAAGCTCACCTACACCACTGAAGTGTCAGAGAGATTTTCACGGCTCCAATCTGAGATTCTTTCGCGCAATGCTTCCCTGGTTCGTAAAGGAGGCAGGTTGATATATGCCACGTGCACACTCCTTCAAAAAGAGAATGAATCGGTGGTGGAGACTTTTCTCGATTCCCACAAAGAGTTTTCAATCACTTCTGCGAGTGACACGCTTCAGCGACTCAACATCCCTTCTTCCCAATCACCATTCATGACGTTGCTTCCGCATAAAACAAATACGGATGGATTCTTTGCCGCAGTTTTGAGTCGTACTTCGGATTGAATCTCACGTGACCTTTGCCTAACTTACTCTTACACCAATTTTGGAGTAAACGATGAAACATAGCATGATTCTGGCCGTGCTCTGCATTTTTGCGGGCTGCAACAGGCAATCGCCCGAAGAAATGCTGGCCAAAGCGGAGGAAACGCACAAGATGCAAGATTACAAAGTGGCGTTGGAGCAGTATGCAATGCTTATTGACGAGCACCCTTCAAGTCCGCAGGCGGAAGCCGCCGCGTTTGCAACCGCGTCGATCTACCACAACGAAATGCACCAGCCACAGCAAGCCGTCGATGCCTATAACAGATATCTGTCGATGTATCCGGACGGACCGCGTGCGGGGATTTCGCTGTTCCTTACCGGCTGGATGTACAACAATGAGCTTCGCAAGCTGGACAGCGCAGCAATAGCATATAAGACGTTTCTTGCAAAATACCCCGATAACGAAATGGCACCTTCGGCACAGTTCGAATTGGAGAACCTGGGAAAATCTCCAGAAGATCTAATTCCTGATTCGTCAGCACAATCTCCGCCTCAAACAGCTTCAGTTCCGAATTGAAGGAAACGTGGCAGAAGACATTCGCCAGTATCTTGATCCGCAGGTAGTTTCACGGCTGGCAAATATGGAGCTGAGGGCGCGCCTGGTAGTGGAGGGATTCATCACCGGTCTGCACAAAAGCCCCTATCACGGATTCAGTGTGGAGTTCGCGCAGCACCGACAGTACATGCCTGGGGATGCACTTCGCCATGTCGATTGGAAAATCTACGCAAAAACCGACCGCTATTACATCAAGCAGTACGAAGAAGAAACGAATCTCAAAGCATATCTCGTCGTTGATGCAAGCCACTCGATGGGATATGCTTCACCGGGAAATCTGAGCAAGTTCGCATATGGCTCGTATCTTGCCGCGGCATTGGCATTCATGATGATTAAACAGCAAGATGCAGCAGGGTTAGCTCTGTTCGATGAATCTGTGACGATGTTTCTTCCTCCGCATGCAACGAAAGGGTACCTTCGCCAGATTCTGCTTGCGCTTGAACGCTCCAGGGCCGGTAACAAGACCGGCATCGGTCAATCGTTACACCAGGTAGCTGAGCGCATACGTCGTCGCGGACTCGTGGTGGTCATCAGTGATTTGCTTGATGATCCGGCCCGAATAATGACGGCTTTAAAGCATTTCAGGCACAAGAAGAATGAAGTCATCGTCATGCATGTTCTTGACCCGATGGAGCGGAGTTTTGCTTTCGGTGGTGATGCCATTTTCAAGGACATGGAAACCACCGAACAGATGATGACGCAACCGGGGCAGATCCAAAAAGCGTATCAGCACGAAATGTCGGCGTTTCTTGAGCGCTTCAAGAGGGAATGTCGTGAGAACGCGGTCGACTATGTCTTGCTCGATACAGCGACTCCATTTGATATAGCGCTTGGGGAATATCTCGGCAAACGGGAGCGATTAGGGTAGTCGGGTCGGGCTTCTCATATTTTCATCTCAATGTTCAGACTCGTCAGTCAATGATCATGAAAGCATCGTCACGGGCTCCGCGCTCTGACACTTCAGTTCAGGATGAATTGAAGCCGACAGCGTTGCACGCGATCGTCATTCGCGGGGCGAAAGAGCATAACCTCAAGAACATTGATGTCGATATTCCACGCGACAAGCTCGTTGTCATAACTGGTCTTTCCGGTTCAGGCAAATCAAGTCTGGCATTTGATACCATTTACGCTGAAGGCCAGCGCCGGTTCGTTGAAAGTCTCTCCGCCTACGCACGTCAGTTTCTTGATGTCATGGAACGCCCCGAGGTTGAATACATCGAAGGGCTGAGCCCCGCAATCTCCATCGAACAAAAAACCGTTAGTCACAATCCACGGTCGACGGTCGGTACAGTCACGGAAATTTATGACTATCTCCGCCTGCTCTTTGCTCGTGCGGGAACGCAGTATTGCTACAAATGCAGCCGGAAGGTCGAAAAGCAAACCACAGACCAGATCATTGATGCCCTCCTAAAATTGCCTGAGGGATCCAAAGTATCACTTCTCGCTCCGGTGGTCCGCGGCCGAAAAGGGCACTACCGCGAGTTGTTTGAGCAGATCCTCCGTGACGGCTTTCTTCGTGTTCGCGTTGACGGAATGATCAAGGAAATAACGCGCGGAATGCAGGTTGACCGCTACAAAGTGCACAATATCGAAATTGTTGTGGACAGACTGGCTATCAAGAGCAACATTCGTTCACGGCTTGCCGATTCCGTGGAGGTTGCTCTCCGGTTTGGGGCCGGCGTGGTCATTGCACACCTGGATGGGAGCCCCGATCAAAGGCCGGGCGAAAAAACAAAAAAAGATTCAGGCCTATCCGGTTCCGATATTCTGATGAGCAAACACCTCTCTTGCCCGGCATGCGGCATCAGCTACGAAGACCCCGCACCTAATTCTTTTTCGTTCAATTCACCATTCGGAGCTTGTCCATCCTGCGACGGCTTGGGGGAAACGAAGGATTTTGATCTTGATTTGATTATCCCTGACGACGGACGCAGCATTAACAAGGAGGGATTGGCTCCTTTGGGGAAACCACGTTCCACATGGGCATTCAGCCAATTGCGTGCGGTCAGCAAGAAGTATGGTTTTGACTTTGACACACCGCTGAAGAAACTCCCAAAGAAGATTCGCGACATGCTGTTGTACGGCGCCGGCGATGAGAAATTTGATATCGAATACCGGTTCTCCAGCGGCCGAACGGTGACCTACAAACATCGCTTCGGCGGTGTGTTGGAGATAATGAAGAAGTATTACGAGGACGCAAGCACCTCAACAATCAGGGAATGGGTGGAAGCATACATGTCCTCGAAGCCCTGCACCGCGTGCGGTGGTGGGCGGTTGAAGCGCGAAAGCCTCGCTGTAAGGATGGAAGACAAGTCCTCAGCGAGGCAGTACTCGATTCACAATGTCGTCAGCTTGTCCATTGCCGATGCGTTGGTGTTTTTCAAGAAGCTGACGCTTACAGGCAGACAGATGGAGATCGCCGTGCAGATTCTCAAGGAAATCCGCGAGCGGCTTGAGTTTCTTGTGAACGTAGGACTGGAATATCTGACCTTGGACCGGTCCGCGAAGACACTGTCGGGGGGCGAGGGGCAGCGCATCCGTCTGGCAACGCAGATCGGCTCACAGCTTGTAGGTGTGCTGTACATTTTGGATGAACCCAGTATTGGACTGCATCAACGCGATAACATCAAGCTGATCGACTCATTGCGACGCCTTCGCGATCTTGGGAATACGGTCGTGGTGGTGGAACACGATCGCGAAATGATTGAAACGGCTGACCATGTTATTGACCTTGGCCCCGGTGCGGGCGCGCACGGGGGATATGTTGTTACGACTGGAAAACCGGCCAGGCTTCAACTGCGCAACAATGCAATCAAGATGGAGGAAAATGGCTTTGAATCAATCTCGTATACGGCGCACTATCTGAAGGGGCTGCGATCAGTTGAGGTGCCGACCGAGCGGAGAAAAGGAGCCGCCAAGACGTTATCATTGGAGGGAGCAACGGGCAATAATCTTGCAAACGTTACTCTTGAGTTGCCATTGGGAAAATTCATCGCCATCACTGGTGTCAGCGGCTCGGGAAAGTCTTCGCTCATCACAGAGACCCTCTTCCCGGCGATTTCGCGCAAGCTGTATCGTTCAAAACAACCACCACTCTCATTCAAGAATCTCTCAGGGTTGCAGCATCTGGATAAAGTGATTGAAATTGACCAATCGCCCATTGGGCGCACGCCGCGCTCAAACCCGGCGACGTACACCGGTTTGTTCGGTCAGGTGAGGGATCTGTTTACCCAATTGCCGGAAGCAAAAATTCGCGGTTACAAAGCCGGCCGATTTAGTTTCAACGTGGCAGGCGGCCGATGTGAGGCATGTGAGGGGGATGGCGTCAGAAAGATCGAGATGAATTTCCTTCCGGACGTGTTCGTCGTGTGCGACGTGTGTCGCGGAAAAAGGTACAATCGCGAAACCCTGCAGGTGCGCTACAAAGGGAAATCGATCGCAGATGTTCTCGACATGACTGTGGCAGAGGCGGTTGAGTTCTTCAGCGAGATACCTGCGCTTCAGAGAAAGCTTACCACCTTGCACGACGTCGGTCTGGGATACATTACCTTGGGACAGCAAGCCACAACATTGAGTGGCGGGGAGGCCCAGCGCGTTAAGCTTTCCACCGAACTTTCAAAAATTGGAACCGGTCAGACTCTGTATATCCTTGATGAGCCGACAACGGGGCTTCACTTTGAGGATATCAGAGTTCTCCTGCAGGTGCTCAACAAGCTGGTCGATAAGGGAAACACGGTTGTTGTCATTGAGCACAATCTGGATGTTATCAAAACTGCGGATTGGGTGATTGATCTTGGGCCGGGAGGAGGGAAAGCAGGCGGAAGGATTGTTGCCGAGGGAACGCCGGAGGATGTTGCTCGATCAAAGGAATCTGCCACGGCGCCGTTTTTGGCGCAAGAACTTGCCCGAATTTAACGGTAGCTCACTCTGCAATCACAAAGCGCAACCGCCGTTCGATTGCCTTTCGAATTCCGATCCTCCGTGTTGCCCGTATCTTCATCCGGCGTTGGGAAGAACTTCGTGCAACAAAAATAGCCCGGCCAAGTAAGTCCGTTCCGTTCTCGTTTCTTCCAATGTCAAACGCCTGGCAAATTTTAGCCGGCCCATCTGTCAGTCCTTTGCTCGACTGATCAGAACTCCGCTTCCGGTTCTTTCTCATTAGAGTAATTCCCCCCACTGGTTCCACAGCTCTCAAAAGAACAGCGTGACCGATTCCCTCATCTTCGGTGACAACATTAGCACAATAATGCATGCCGTACGTAAAGTAGACATACAGATGTCCTCCCTGCTTGAACATCACTTCATTGCGAAGCGTTTTGCCGTTAAAGGTGTGGCTTGCAGGATCCTTTGTTCCCAGGTAGGCCTCGACTTCCACTATGCGTCCGGCAAGTTGTTTTGGTCCAACTCTCCGTACCAAATAACAACCGAGGAGCTCCTTTGCGACCGTGATAGTAGGCCTCAGATAAAAGCTCCTCGGGAGCTTTGAGAATGACGGCATCTTAAAGGAGTGTGTAGTTGAATCCTATGTAAATGACTTCCTTCATCTGTGTTCGTGGACTTACGCGTACGGCGTGGACAAGCTGAAAATCGATGCCCGCGGAGAAGTATTCGTTGATCTTGGCCGCCAGCGTGTTATCCCAGCGAACATTGATCTTTTCCATCGACTTGAACGGAGAAAAGAGGGAGAGTTTGCTAATGTAGCGGATGTTTTCCATGATTGCCCAGTCCACGTCGGTGACGGATTCCAGGCCGCCTTCGACTCTGCTCTTCTCGTACCCGGCGGTTTCAGGATCATCTGCAAAGCCATACATGGAAGAAAATGCCTCCTGCAATCCGATACCAAGTCGTGTCGTTACTTCCGGCAGAGCCCTGTAGGCAGCACCGATACTCTGCGTCATATAAGCCGGATCAAAAAACGCAGAGACTTGAGTGCTGTTGCCCAACGCGTCGTACTTGAAGCCACCAGCGAATTGCGTGCGAAGTGACGCAGATGCGTATGGGTTGATGTGGGTTTTGAGTTTGTAGATGAGCACAGTCTCAAGATAGATCTCATCGTCCGTTTTGCGCAGATCCTGGTTGCCAAGACGTGATTGGCCATAAGCAAACTTGTACGAATTGCTCCAGAGAAATTTTTCGACCTCCATGGCCGAAACCCCCTTGAGCCATGCCGTGTAGGCCAGTGCGTTTTCCCCTCCCGGGGCCCAGTCCGTAAATGATGTTTGACTGAGATTCAGGCCGGTGAGCATGCTGTGCGTCCAGCCGTAGTCCTTCACCGAATCTTGGCCGGCTTTCGCGGCCTGTTCGTGAATCCGTTTCTCACGTTCGGCATCTTCCTTGGATTTTTCCTGTCCAAGTGCAATAGTGGAGGTCAAAACAAAAACAACCCAGAGCCAATGTCTCATGAGAAGTAGTCTTTCAAATGGAGAGTGATGTGTGGATTAAAAGAAACTCTTGCGGCCTTTTCCCATCAACGCTCCCAGAAGTCCCCGTGTCAGTTCACGGGCGACCGTTCTGCCGATCTGCCGCGTCATAGGGTTTTGCAGAACGATTTCGGCTGTTGTTTTTGCATGCCGCCGCGGTGAGGAAGAAGTCGATGGTGACTGTTCAGCCGCTCGGGCTATCTTCGCGGAAAGAATCTCATAGGCCGATTGCGGGTCGAGTGATTCACTGTACTTGTTTGCAATTGAAGATTGGTGCGTAGTCTGTTCCAACTCAGTGTCTGTAATGGGCCCCATGCGGGACTGGGGGGCGCACACCATCGTATGAGCAAGCGGAGTGGGGATGCCCTTTTCGTTGAGCGCCGTTACAAGCGCTTCACCGATGCCCATTGAGGTCAAAACCTCGTCGGTTGTGTAGAACGTTGTTTCTGGATAATTTTGCGCGGCCTGTTTGATGGCTTTCCTGTCCTCCGCGGTGAACGCGCGCAATGCATGCTGCACTTTCTCAAACCCAATTGAGCAAGGATTGACGGTGGAACATCGGTGGGGGATTGTGTGCAATATATCACCCCTACGCCCTTTGACCGTATGAGCTTCATCGTCGTTTCAAGTTGCTCAAGCAACGTTTTCGAGGCCTCTTTGAAAATGAGGTGCGCTTCGTCGACGAACACCACCAACTTGGGCTGCTCGAGGTCTCCCTCCTCGGGGAATCTCGCAAACACCTCTGCGAGAAGGGAGAGCATGAAGGTTGAAAACAAGCGGGGTTTGCTTTGGATATCCATCAACCGGATCATGTTGATATAGCCGTAACCGCGGTCATCAACCCTGAGCAGGTCATCAACATCAAAGGATCGCTCGCCGAAAAAGCGGTCAGCGCCTTCCTGCTCTATCTCCAGAACCTTCCTGATGATCGTACTGCTGGTCGCTGTGCTGATGCGACCGTAGTCCCCCTGTATTTCTTCCTTTCCTTCGTTGGTGAGGAACTGAAGGGTCTTCTTGAAATCCTTAAGGTCGAGTAACGGTAGTTGCTTGTCGTCAGCATACTTGAAAACGAGCGAAACAACACCGGACTGAACGTCGTTGAGGCCGAGAATCTTCGAAAAGAGCACAGGCCCAAATTCCGTAACGGTTGCCCGCAGAGTTAGCCCCTTCTCGCTGGAAAGACTAAGAAACTCAACAGGAAACTGGTCCGGCTTCCAAGGGAGCCCGATTGTCCTGTGGCGTTCTTCGATCTTGTTGTTAGAAGTTCCGGGTTGCGCAATTCCGCTCAGGTCGCCTTTCATGTCCATCGCGATCACCGGCACACCGCTCTGAGAAAGTGATTCGGCGATTCGCTGAAGCGTTTTGGTCTTACCTGTGCCGGTGGCTCCTGCGATCAATCCATGACGGTTTAGCGTTGAAAGAGGAAGCTGTATCCGTGCTTCCGGGATAACGGTTCCCTCGAACATTGCCGCGCCGAGGTAAACAGTATTCCCCTTAAACTCGTACCCGGCTGCGAGAGCCTGTATGAATTGATCCCTCATTGCCGATGAAGAGTGTTACGAGCGTGACTTCAGGAGATCACGAATTTCACCCAGGAGCATCTGATCCTTGGTTGGCGGTGGGGGAGCGGCCGGGGCCACTTCCTCCTTCTTCTTCAGTGAATTAATTGCCTTGATAAGGATGAAAACGGAAACGGCGACAATGATAAACTTGATGACTGCATTGATGAAGACGCCATATTTGATGGCGACCACTGGCGCAGTTTCAGTGGCGGGCCGGAGAACGATCATGAGGTCGCTGAAATCAACGCCACCGAGGACAAGGCCGATGGGGGGCATGATTACTCCTTCGACGAGCGAAGATACGATGGGGCCGAATGCTGCGCCAATGATTACACCGACCGCGAGGTCGATGACATTGCCGCGCATGGCAAATGTCTTGAACTCCTGCAACATAGACATGATGGTATTTCCTCTCGGTAGGTGGAACAGGATGCCCAGAAAAAACGTGCCCTCGCCGCGTGTTGCGCAGGTGAGGGCACATATGGGTTTTGCGCCGGTTTACTTTGTCCGGTAGAACTCGATGCGTCGGTTCTTCTGACGATCCTCCGCCGTCTTGTTTGAGGTAATCGGCTTGTCGGGACCGAAACCCTTGGCACCAATGCGGTTCGCCGCGATGCCCTTGGCTACAAGCCACGACTTCACAGACTCTGCGCGCGCCTGCGACAGTTTCATGTTGGTCGCTTTTCTACCAGTATTGTCGGTGTGGCCGTGGATTTCAACTTCGATCGCCGGATTCTGAGCCAGCGTGTTGTACGCTTTCTCCAGAATCATTTCAGAGATCGGAGTGATTTCCGACTTGCCTGTCTCGAACACGATTCCGTCGAGAACAATTGCCGCGCCAACCTCCACCTTTATTTCTTCCTTCTTCACGTCGTCGGCCGGATTCAACGGGTCTGTACCGCGTCCGACTTCAGTACCGTCATCAACGGTTCCGCCGTCCGTATCCGCCTTCAATGGGTCCGTGCGGTGGGCACTTACTTCCGCACCGTCTTTCAAACCGTCCCCGTCTGTGTCTGCTTGCATCGGGTTGGTCTTGTTGACATTAACCTCCGCTCCATCACTCAAGCCATCGTCGTCCGAATCGGCCTTGGTCGGATCGGTTTTATGCGTTTTTACCTCGTCGCCATCCGTTAATCCATCGCCGTCCGTATCTGCCTTGTTCGGATCCGTTTTATGGGTTTTTACCTCGTCGCCATCCGAAAGTCCGTCACCGTCACTGTCGGATTTCAATGGAATGGTGTTGTACTGCTTCATTTCGGCGCCATCCATCAAGCCGTCCCCGTCGGTATCAGGGTTCTTCTTGTCGGTTCCGAGTTCCTTTTCCTCTTTGTTCGTGAGGCCGTCTGCATCGGGGTCGGCATTACCACTTTCGCCAACAACCGTCAAGCCCGCCTGCCATGTGATGTAGGCGTCATTCGCGAATGTGTTGTTGATACCATTGAGGTCATCATACAGCGTGTAGTTCACGCCGCCGCTTGCCTCAAACGACACATTATCACTCATGTGAACCTGGACTCCCAAGCCACCAGGAGCCACACCGGTCCATCCTTCTTCCTTGATGCCGGGCGTTGGTGCAGCCGGCAATTGTTCCATGTCAAAGTGCAGGGCACCAAATCCGGCGTAGATGTATGGATTCCAATCTGTGAAAGAGAACGGACTTAACAGAAGACGAAGGTCAATGGGAACGATCTGAGTCAGGTAATCAGCACCTTGAACTCTGCCAAGGCCGGCTCCAATTTCCCACTGCGTGTTGGACGTCAATCCGTTACGCATAAACGCGCGAACCATAAACTTTGCCTTCTTGTCTGGGGTTTCGGTCCAGCCGAACGTCTGCCCGAATCCGATACCAGCGCCGAGTCCCTGATCCGTATACTGCGCGCGCGCTGGGGCAACGAGGATCAGGCCCAACAGCAATAAGGACCAATTCTTCATGATAACCTCCAATGTTATTGATGGTGCAAGAGCCTACACCACCCCGCTTTGAAGTCCGCTGGGGGAGTTAAGCACTTTTGCGGTTTAGTTTTTCGTAATTGATTGAACTGGTCAACGGAATTCCCTCCACCTCAACAGAACGGCTGAAGCGACCGCGACCTGATACTTGTTCCGTCTACCAAACGAGATTTGCGTGTGCAAAAATAACGCAAGTGCTGCAAAAAAGCAACACTTTTCGAGGAAAGGTTCAGCTGATCTTCTTCAGGAAAGATGCCAATATCTTCTCCACCTCGTCGCCGGAAAGCCCTGTGCCAAAGGTCTTTTTTGTGGCTGAGGCTGCCTCAGGGGCGGGCGCAGGTTCCTCCTTCTTCCAAACGGGGGTGTTCCCGGCTTTGAGAAGAATTCGCTTATCAATCTCTTCGAGCCACGAAGTTGGAACAGTCCGTGCCGTACCAGAACCTGATTTCATCGGAACGCCGATCTCGGGATTGATAGGGTTGGTTTCGAAGGCAAGACGTTTGATGTTCATGAGATGGCGGGCTGTAACGTTGTCTGAAATGATTGACCCGCCCCAGGTTCCCGGACCGAGGGTCATTGACGGGTCGAGTCCGTTGGTATAACCTACCGCGCCTAATGCCGCCTGTGTGTTGACAAGAATTCTGAACGCCGGCTTCTCGAGTGCGAACTTCATGATGATGTCGTTGTCTTTGGAGTGAATCACCATCGTATGGCCGATACCACCAAACTCAAGCAACTCGATACACCGATGACATGCTTCGCGCCAGCCATCTTCTGTGTAGAAGGAGAGAACAGGAGAGAGCTTCTCGCGAGACAGAGGATATTCACGTCCGACGCCTTGCACTTCAGCGACAAGAACAGAGGTGGAAGGAGGAACGGTGATCCCCGCTTTCTGCGCGATGAAGACAGGTGACTTACCAACAATATCCGGATTGATGGCACCGCGCTCGCTGAACATTGTGCGCGCAAGCTTCTCTTTTTCGTCGCCCGCCACAAAATACGCGTGACGTTTCTTCAGTTCCTCCATTACCTGACCTTTTACCGCGGCATCGCAAACAAGCGCTGATTCGGTCGAACATAGCACGCCGTAGTCGAATTGTTTCCCTGAAACAATATCTGCAACGGCCTTGGGGACATTCGCCGTGCGTTCAATGAATGCCGGGACATTTCCCGATCCAACACCATACGCCGGTTTGCCTGCGCTATACGCCGACCGCACCATCGGGTTACTGCCGGTTGCGAGGATTACTGCGGTAAGCTTGTGTTTCATCAATTCGCTGGTGCCTTCGAGCGTGGGCATGCTGAGGCACGTCATAAGGTTTTTTGGAGCCCCGGCACGTTCCGCCGCGTCACGGATGGCGTTCATGGCCTCCAGCGTGCATTTTGCCGAACGCGGGTGCGGACTTGCAACAATGGCATTGCGCGCTTTCACGGAGATAATAGACTTGAACATCACGGTGGATGTGGGATTGGTGGAAGGAATCAGCGCGGCAACAACGCCCATCGGTTCACCAATGAAGATCACCTGCTTTTCCTTGTCTTCCTTGATAACACCGACGGTTTTCAAATCCTTGATGGATTCCCACACGCGTCGCGTGGCAAACTCATTCTTTTTCTGTTTGTCTTCGGGCTTGCCGAATCCGGTTTCTTCGCTGGCCATGCGTCCTAGTCGGGCTGCATCGGCAAAACCCGCATCGGCCATGGCTTTCGTGATTCGGTCAACCTGTTCCTGCGAATAGCTCTTGAACTCCACCTGCGCGGCTTTCGCTTTCTGCAAAACGTCGCGCACTTCCTGGATTGAGTGAAGGTCTTTGTCGAGACTCATGTGTACCTCACCAACAGATTTGTGGTTCTATGTTCGAGTAAAAATTATGAAGCAGAAAAGAGAGTCGCTTGTTCAGTCGCCGATCGTGCACCGGGAAAATGACTGCGCGCCAATTTTGTGGTTTCGCGTCCGCGCAACGTTCGCTTCAGGAAGCCCTCCTGAATAAGAAACGGCTCGTACACTTCTTCGATGGTTCCTGGTTCTTCTCCGACGGCCACGGCTAACGTGTTCAGGCCGACCGGTCCTCCACCGAATTTTTCAATGATGCACAGCAGGATACGTTTGTCCATTTCGTCCAGACCGTGTTCATCAACTTCAAGGGCTTGAAGCGAATGGTCTGCAACAGTTTTGGTGATGCATCCGCGTTCCTGTTTCAAGCTCCCATCGGCTTGTGCGAAATCGCGGCAGCGTCGGAGAAGACGATTCGCAATACGCGGCGTTCCGCGTGAACGCCTTGCGATTTCCTGTATACCGTCATCCTCGACTTTCTGATCGAGGAGCCGCGCAGAGCGGTTAAGAATATTGAACAACACGTCCGGTGAGTAGTAGTCCAGACGGTTAGTGATGCCGAATCGTGCACGCAGAGGAGAACTAAGCAACCCGGCCCGCGTCGTTGCGCCGATGAGCGTATAACGCGGCAACGTGAGCTGAACACTTCGTGCACTCGGTCCGCTGTCGATCATGATGTCCAGCCGGAAATCCTCCATCGCCGAGTAAAGATATTCCTCCACAACAGGGTTTAGCCGGTGGATTTCGTCTATGAAAAGAACGTCACCTTCGTTTAAGCTGGTGAGTATGCCGGCAAGGTCTCCCGCCTTGTCCATCACCGGACCCGATGTCACCCTGATAGATGTGCCCATCTCGTTGGCGATGATGTGGGCAAGGGTTGTCTTCCCCAATCCGGGCGGGCCCGTCAGCAGGACATGGTCAAGCGATTCCTTGCGTTGCCTTGCCGCGGCAATGAATACCTTGAGGTTCTCGATAATCTTTTCCTGGCCGTGGAAATCGGCAAAGGAGAGAGGTCGTAACGCCTGGTCAAGCTCAATTTCTGTGGAGATGGGTTCGGGGGATGTCAGATCGGACTTGCGCATTGGGAACAAGGTAACATTTGAGGCGGCGAGATACAATTGAGAACCGAAGGATAAGTGCCGACTCAATTTGTCGCTTCCTTTATCCCTTCAAAGATGTGGCGACCGCAACATATAGCCTATGAATTGGTGCAAGGTTACTATTCTGCGTCATAGTTAACATTAAATTGTTTGGTGAGCCTCCAGCCGTGCTTCGTCAAGTAATAGCGAAATGTTAAATGTGAGGAATCGCCGTTACTTTTGTACAGTCGAACTGTCTGGGAACCGGAGATTTTGGGCTTGTATTCACCCACGAGTTTATAGCCGACCAAGTTCGAATCCTTGGACAAGTGTGCCTTGACATCATCTGTAATTTGTTTTTCTGATGGGCGCTCGGGTGAACAGTTCGATAAAAAAAAGGCGAGTGTGAAGCAGGAGAAAATGTATTTCACGATGGACTTCATCATTTCGTATTGTGTGCGATGGATCGCGGTAGCGCCCTACCCCTTCGCGTGTTTCAACGCAGACTTGATCAACTGTTCGATCGTAAGTTCTGTGCCATTGGATTCCTGCATAGCAAGCCGGATGGCCTTTTCCGCGAGTGGGCGCGCATAACCAAGTGAAGTAAGTGCAAGAAGTGCTTCACCGCGACCACCAGTCATCTCTGCGCCAGAAAGGGAAGGAGAAGCAAGATCAATCCTGCCAATCTTGTCCCGCAATTCAACAACCAGTCGTTCCGCAAGCTTCCTTCCGATGCCGGGAATTCCCGTTAGAGCGCCGATATTTCCCGTCTGAATATTCGTTCTGAGTTCTTTTACAGGAATGCCTGAAAGAACACTCTGCGCCATGCGTGGACCAATACCCGAAACAGAAATGAGAATGCGAAACGTTTCGCGTTCCTCCTCGGTGGCAAACCCGTAAAGCTGTAACGCATCCTCACGGACATGCAAATGGGTGAAAAGCGAAACCGGATTTCCCTTGTCCGGAAGCTTTTCAAATGTTGAAAGCGGAATGCTAAGTCCGTATCCGACTCCGGCAACTTCGACAACAATTTCGGTGGGGGATTTGTGTGTCAGCGTTCCCCGCAGGGAGGCAATCATGCGATGACCCTGTGCGGGTTTGACTCGACGAAGGATTTCCAGTCGCGATGTTTTCTGGTTGGCGTGGTAAGCCGGTGCAAGTGGCACAGCGCTATCGCGATTGCGTCGGAGGTATCGTGGAGCATCGCGTCGCCGTTGAGCCGGAGAATGGATTTCACCATGAACTGTACCTGCTGTTTGGACGCAGCGCCATTGCCAACGACGGCCTTCTTTACTTCGCGTGGTGAGTACTCTGTAGTGGGAATCTGATTCTCGACAGCGGCAAGAATGGAAACACCGCGAGCGTGTCCGAGCTTAAGCGCGGATTGAGCATTCCGTCCGTAAAACGCGGTTTCAATGGCAAACTCGTCCGGGTGAAAGTTCGTGATTACATCCACGAGTTCACCATGGATTTTTTTTAGTCGAAGGGCCATGGATTCGTGTGATGCGTTGTGAATAGCTCCGCACGTCACGAGATTGAGCACGGAGCCGCGGCGGGAAACAACACCGTATCCGGTGGTAAGTGTGCCGGGATCAACGCCCAGCACCAGTACCTCGTTTTGTGGTTTGCGCGCTGTATCAGCTGAGCGACGCAAGTTCCTTCTCATCAATATCAAAATTTGCGTAGACGTTCTGGACGTCGTCGTGCTCTTCAAGTGTTTCCATCAGCTTCAGGAGCTGTTCAGCTTCCTTGCCGGTGACTTTCACAGTGTTCTGCGGAACCATCTGCAACGCCGCGGATTCCACTTTCATTCCCTTGTCTTCAATCGCTTTCTTTACAACGTCGAACGCCTGCGGCGTTGTCGTAACCGTAAACATTTCATCTTCGGTTGCAAGGTCATCGGCTCCAGCGTCAAGAATGAGGCCGAGAAGATCGTCCTCGTTCAATGGTTGTCCGCCTTTGGGAAGAACGAGGCTTCCCTTGCGCTGAAACATCCACGCGACACTTCCACTCGCACCCATGTTGCCGTTGTTACGTGAGAACATATGCCTGATTTCGGAAACCGTCCGGTTGCTGTTGTCCGTAACTGTCTCAACGAGAATCGCAACCCCACCCGGGCCGTAGCCCTCGTATGTTACTTCCTCGTATACAACGCCGGGAAGCTCTCCGGTACCGCGTTGGATTGCGCGCTTGATGTTATCCGCAGGCATGTTTGCGCCCTTTGCAATCTGAATTGCGAGGCGCAGACGGGGGTTACCTTCAGGGTTGCCGCCGCCATTCCGCGCGGCGATCGCGATTTCTTTGATAAGGCGCGTAAAGAGTCGGCCGCGTGCCGAATCTGTCGCAGCCTTCTTGCGCTTGATTGTTGCCCATTTTGAATGTCCTGACACCGGCTATCTCCTTTTATCGTACATCTTTTATTTTCAACTGGATAGTGGGTTCACCCGGTCGCGTGCCTGCCGGATGATAATCGTTTTGTTCCACACAGAACACGCACTCCGTGTTCTGCCGTCCCTGAGCAACACGGTCAATCAAATCCCCCAGTCCGAACCCGATGGCGTCCACGATGTTTCCGTTCTGGCGCACTTTGAACCGAAGGTGGTTTTTTCCAACGACGCGCGGCGATCCTACAACTTCCAGGTTACGAGCAACGAATGTCGGACGCATATTGCCGGGTCCGAACGGAGCGAATTCGTTCAGGATTCTGGCGAAACGCGGCGTCACGTCGCTCAGAGTAATCTCAGTGTCGATGGAGAGTTCCGGGTTCTTGAGCTCCTCGCTCATCAACTCCTTTACGGCGGAGTTAAATGCATCGCGGAACGCGCCCACGCGGTCCACCTCAACGGAAAGTCCGGCCGCATACTTGTGTCCCCCAAATTGAATAAGCGTGTCTTCGCATCGCTGGAGTGCTTTGTAAATATCGAAACCCGAAACACTCCGTGCAGAGCCTTTCACGACGCCATCGACGGTTGCGAGCATGATCGACGGTTTGTAGTATCGCTCCACCATGCGCGACGCAACAATCCCGATTACCCCCGGATGCCAGTTCTCCTGATGAAGCACCAGTGCGGAATGAGCATCCGGCTCAACAAGTGCATCGGCAAGTTGCTGAGCTTCCGTGAATGTGTCTTCGTCAATTCTTCGGCGGTTTCTGTTTTCCTCCTCGAGTACCTGGGCAAGCCTTCCAGCCTCAACAGGGTCCTGGCAAATCAGGAGTTGTACTGCGCGCATCGCGTCTCCCAGTCGCCCCACCGCATTAATACGCGGAGCGAGAACAAAGACGATGTTCCCGGAGGAAATCTCACCGACCTTAAGGTTGGAAGATTCAATGAGCGCTTTGATGCCGGGCCGCGGAGAACTGTTGAGCACCTCCAGTCCTTTTCGAACGAGCACGCGATTTTCGCCGATCAGCGGAACGATATCTGCCGTGCTGGAAAGCGTGACGAAATCAAGATACGACTCGATGGTGGACTTGCGACCGAGTTCCTTCGCCAACGATTGGATGAACTTGAATCCAACGCCGCAACCGCAAAGATGTTTGAAGGGATACTGGTCCCCCGGTCTGATAGGATCGAGCACAGCGACTGCGCGGGGAAGCACGGGCCCGGGTTCGTGGTGATCACATATGATCACGTCGATACCGTTTTCGCGGGCGTATTCCACTTGCTCAACAGCCGTGATACCGCAATCGATGGCGACAAACAATGTGACTCCGAGTTGTTTGGCCTTGTCAATGCTGGCGCGCGAGACACCGTATCCTTCCTTGATGCGGTCAGGAATATAATAGCGCACGCTTGCGCCGAGCTCCTTGAAAAACAGGTAAAGCATCGAGGCGCCGTTTGTTCCATCCACGTCATAATCGCCGAACACCAGGATGTGTTCCCTTGATTGGAGGGCCCTCATCATGCGCGCAACAGCCTCGCGCATATCGGTCATCAGAAACGGATCGTGAAGTTGATCAAGCGTCGGGCGAAAATACGCCTTTGCTGTGTCGTAATCCGTTATTTTGCGAAGAATGAGGACCTTCGCGATCGGATCAGGAACGTCGATCTCTTTCGCAAGCCGTGCGATATGTTCAGGTGGAGGCGATTCAGCAATCGACCACCGGTGGTCGCGTATCATGTGAGTTTCTTTCTGATTGATGGTGGTTCAACGCAGAAAACGAAGTGCAGATCTGTAAGCCGAATTCTGTCTTTCTCCGAAGAGGAGAGAGGCAACCATTTCTCTAGCTCCGACATCGCTGTCGGAGTCAAGCGACCTACCCGGGAGTCCAGCGCGGCCGAGGCCGGACAGCGAAGCGAGCAACTTCTTCCCCCTTATTTGGTCTTGCTCCGGGTGGGGTTTGTCGTGCCCCCGACATTGCTGTCAGGGCGGTGAGCTCTTACCTCGCCTTTTCACCCTTGTCGCTCCCCGAAGGGAGGACGGTTTGTTTTCTGTGACACTTTCCGTCTCCGTTGTCTTGCGACAACGGATCCCCTGCTCTTAACAGGGCACCCTGCTCTGTGGAGTTCGGACTTTCCTCATGCCACACATGGCGACACGCGGTTGCCCGATCTGCACTTCCGAAGCTTATTTGGTTGTTCTTCTTTTTTCATCAATCCCCTGGTTGGCAAGCAGATCCGCCTCCCGGTTTTTTTCCCGGGGAATGTAGCGCAATTCGAGCTCCATGGGAAGCGTCGCTTGAGCGTCCACAACTTTTGCAAAGAGTTTTTTTAAGCCTTCGTCCTTTACCTTGTACATACGGTTCACCTGTCTCACCATGAGTTCGCTGTCAGAATGAACAACAAGCCGCGAACAGGACATGGATTTCGCCTCTTTCAGGAGCGCGAGCAGCGCGGTATATTCCGCGACGTTGTTAGTGGCAACTCCGATGTAGTCGCTGATGGTCAGAATGGTGTTGCCGGATTCGTCGTACACCTTGATACCAATACCGCTCTCCCCCGGGTTTCCCCGAGAGGCACCGTCGGTGTATGCCGCGTACGTCCTGCCACTCAATGGACAGAGGTGCCTGCGAGCGCAATCTCGTCAGAGACAATAATTCTGCCGCAATGCTCACAGGTATAAAGCAAATTATTTTGCCGGAGTTCAAGGAGTTTTTGCGGAGGGACTTTGTTAAAGCATCCACCGCACGCCCCCCGTTTTACAGGGACCACGGCCTTCCCCTTTTTTGCTTTCCGAATGCGTTCGTACACCACAAGATCGCTCTTGGCAACGCGTGCGATCGCTTTTTCCCGTTCGTGGGTGTATTTGAGTTCCTCCGATTCGGTTGACTTGGAAACTTCTGCAAGTTCGACGCGCAATTCTTCCAGATCCTTGGATCGAGTCTCCATTTCAGCTTTTACAACTTCAATCTCATTGCGCGCGACGGTTGCCTTTGTCTCAAGTTCAGTCATTTCCTTCTCGAGCTTGGAGATCGTTTCGGTCGCGTGATCCATCTCGCGGGTCAAGGCATCGTATTGCTTGTTGGTTTTCACTTCAAGTTGTTGGGTTTTGTATTTCGCAAGCTTTTCCTTCAACGAGATGATCTCGGAGTCGGCGGAATCCCTGCCTGAAAATGCAGTCCGCATTGTGTTCTCCGCCGCATTGAGTCTCGCTTGCAGTTCGCCTTGCAATGCCTCCAGTTCCCGTACCTGATGGGGAAGGTCGCCTTTGAGTTCTTCGAGTTCATCGAGATGGTTGTCGATCTGTTGCAAAGCAAACAGCTGCCGAAGTTTATTCTCCAATGAGATCTCCTTTGTCATGCATGTTGCATTGGATTGGTGGAAGCTCGCGCAATCCTGACAGGAATTGCATTTCCGCGCTTCTTAAAATGTTGCTTAACTCTTGAAGCAAGAACCGGTACGACCGGCTGTTCTGTTTCGTAATGTCCCGCGTCTACAAGGGTAATCCGCCCGTGGGCATCATGGAATGTGTGGTACGAAACATCTGCCGTTACAAATGCATCGGCGTTGTTGCGAATTGCCGCATCCAGAAGTTGTGAGCCGCTTCCGCCACAGACCGCGACGCGACGCACAGTCCTTGAAGACCCATGGGAAAAACGAACTGACTTGACGCCAAGTTGTTCCTTCACTGTCTCCAGGAACGAATCCAGTGATGTCTTGCGCGGCAGGGCGCCGATTGCTCCCATTCCATACTCGCGTGAGACATTACGCAGAGGGTACACGTCGTACGCAGGTTCCTCGTAGGGATGAGACTGTCGAAGCGCTTGAAGAACCTTATGCATGTCTCTGCGCTTGAGAATCATTTCGACGCGGATTTCATCAACCTGTTCGCCCTGCTGTTTTTTTCCACGGGCCGGCGTTGAGTTTCGGTTTCCAATGAATGTTCCCGTTCCGTCGGTTCGAAAAGAACAGTACTCATAGTTTCCAATTCGACCTGCGCCGGCTTCCGCCATTGCCGCAGTCACCTGTTCAACGGCATCAGACGGCACGAACGTGACTATCTTAAGATCCAGTTCGTATGATCCATCGAGGAAGTCGATGTTCTGCAGGCCCAGCTTCATTGCAAGTGCAAAGCTGGTCCCGCCTCGAGTAAAGTCGAGATTTGTATGTGCTGCAATAAGACTTATTCCCGCGCGGTTGAGGAGCTGAACGCATCTGCCTGTGCCGTGTATGGAGGTCACTGACCTGAGCGGCTTGAACAATAGCGGGTGATGTGTGATCAGGAGGTTTGCCCTGAGCCGTAGGGTTTCTCCTATGACAGCTTCTGTACAATCAAGTGCGACCACGATTCCCCTGACTTCGTCCTCCGGGTTTCCTGCCAGGATTCCGATATTATCATTTTCCCAAGCAATATCTGTCGGCGCCCATTCTTCGATGACCTGCTGAACATTACGAACGGTGACCCGCGTCCTCATAAAAAAAGTGTCCCGCTTTTTGCGGGACACTTTTGAACTCTCTTTCAGACCCAACGATCTGATCTCTTCTGAATCTTGTACTTCTGGGCGGTCATCTGAGGCGGAACTCCTTTTCGCCTAACAATATAGAAACTCAATGAGTTACATGCAAGCAACCCGGACTAATCCCGAGGAAATTCAATTTTCTCAAAGTTTAAATCCCTCAGCTTTGCGATTTCCTTTTCTATGACGCCGATATTCTTGTCCAGTTCAACCACCAGTTCTTTTTCCGCCACGGGAAGCTGCTGACGTGCAAGGATGTCAGCGCTGATCTTCATTGCAGCAAGCGGATTATTGAATTCATGGCAAACCGTAACAACCAGCTCTTTTATGGCATCGGTGCGCTTTTGGGCAATCAGCTCTGCCTTTTGCTGTTCTGCAATTTTTCTCTTGAGATACACCCGTTCCAGAATGTTCACAATCGTTCTGGGCAAAACCGAATCGATAGCATCGTCTTTCACAACATAATCATCAACGCCGAGCTTCATTGCCTCAACGGCGAGGGCAAAATCCCTGTTTGAGGTCAGAAAAATAATGGGAACATCAATTTGTTTTGCCCGGATTGTCTTCGTCACCTCAAGGCCATTAAGTTCGGGAAGAAAATAGTCCAGGAGCACCAAGTCAATCTTGGCCTCCTTTTGGAGCGCTTCGATGGCGGACGCGCCATCTTTCTTCCAGTTGATTTCGAATTTCTTGCCCTGATACTTCGCCAGAAGATGTTGTGCCACAGCAACATAGGCGGAATCATCATCGACAATGAGGAGGTTAATGAGGTCGGGTGTTTCCATGTCCTTTTGCCTGAGTATACCATTTACATGGCAGAGTTGCAATCATTCTCAAGAACAAATTCAAGGGTTCGCGCCATTTGCTGTAATGGGTTGATTTTATAGAATTCTTTGGGTATCATCGTACCGAAGTTCACAATGGTCGGGGTAAACATTTCCGACTTAGTTGCGAAACCAATTTTCACGTCTGGGAGTTTGAACGATGAGCGATAAGCGCAAGGTTTTGGTGGTGGACGATGAAGACGCGTTGAGAACTGTGCTGGGTAGTGAACTTGTGAGTGAGGGATACGAGGTGGGTACCGCGGCAGATGGCGATGACGCCATTACCGAGTTTCAGAAGAAGCCGTATGATCTCGTGTTACTTGATATCAAAATGCGTCGAATGAACGGATTTGAAGTTCTGCGCTTCATAAAGGACAAGAGTCCAAAGACAAAAGTCATCATGTTGACCGGATTTGCCGATCTAAAAAACGCGATTGAATCGAAAAAGCTGGGAGCTGAAGACTTTGTCAGCAAGCCGTACGATCTTGTTGATCTGCTGACCACAATCGAACGGGTGATGAGTGAATAGGGTGGCTGAAGGCGGCGAAGTTCTTACCGCTCCACATAAACCTTCACGGACAATGTCGAAGAAGTACAATCTTCTGATCGTGGATGATGAAGAGTCGCTTCGTACCCTGCTGGAAACGGAACTTGCGGACAGCGAGGAGTTCAACGTTGACAAGGCATCGGACGGAGGCCAAGCCATCAATGCAATTCAGGCAAAGGTCTACGATGTTGTCCTCCTTGATATCAGGATGCCCAGAGTGGGTGGCATTGAGGTCCTGAAGTTTGTGCAGGAATATTCCCCGACCACGCAGGTTATCATCCTTACCAACTACGCCGATGTAAAAACCGCAATCCAGACCATCAAGCTGGGTGCATACGATTTTCTTGCCAAGCCCTATGACATCGACGAGTTGTTCAATGCCATTCATCGTGCAATTGAACGCCGGCAATTGTTCATCGACAACAAGCTGATGAAGAGCGAGCTTGTCCGGAGAGCCGGGAGTTTTGAGCTTATCGGACAAAGCCCGGTATTCCTGAAGCTTATCGAAAGCGCGACAAGGTTTGCCGAGAGTGATTCGTTCGTCCTGATTCAGGGCGCGAGCGGAACGGGAAAAGAATTAATTGCGAACCTGATCCATCGCCGGAGCGCACGGAACAACAGGCCGTTCGTTGCGGTGAATTGTGCTTCGATTCCGGATACCCTTCTTGAGAGCGAATTGTTTGGTCATGAGAAGGGCGCGTTTACTAATGCCTATTCTACGAAACAAGGACTGGTTGAAGTTGCCAACGGCGGAACATTGTTCCTTGATGAAGTGGGTGATATCAGCCCCGCAATTCAACCCAAACTTCTTCGCTTCCTTGAGACGGGTGAGTTCAGAAGGGTGGGCGGCACAAATCTCCTTTCCGTGGATGTCCGGGTGATCAGCGCGACAAACAAGGATTTGCGCTCCGAAGTTGAGGCGGGACGGTTCCGGGAAGATCTTCTCTATCGTCTGAATGTTGTTTCGCTTCGCATGCCTCCTCTGCGTGAACGGAAAGAGGATATCCCGATCTTGACGGAATTCTTTCTCGCGCGAAAGGCAAAGACAAAACAGCCGAAGAAAGTTACCCCTGCCGCGATGAATTTACTGACATCGTGCTCGTGGCCTGGAAATGTCCGTGAACTTGAACATGTTCTCGAGGGGGCCGTTCTCCTTTCGGATGGTGACTACATCGAAGACAATGATCTCTCTATGCACTTTCATAGAGGCGACCAGCCGGCTTCGGCAGCCTCCACTGTACCTGTTTCCGACGGAAGCATTCTCTCCCTTGAGGATGTCGAGAAGATCCACATTGAACGGGTGCTCCGCCAGTGTGGGTTCAGCAGGACGAAAACTTCCGATGCTCTTGGCATCAGCAAGAAAACACTCTATCTCAAGATTAAAAGGTATGGCTTGAAGCTCGCGGATTGATTCGAGCTTTGTTAAGGTTTATTAACAAAACCCCGTTCCGGGGTTTTGTTGTTTTAATGGGTGAAACAATTTGCTTAAGGGCCAGTACAACAAAATGACCAGCTACACAAAACGAACCTTCCAATGATTAGCCGGATGGAACTGACCAATTCATCCGGCTACTCACCTTCCGATTCCTTGACTTTCAACCATATATTGTGTTCATTTTTCAACGATTTACAGGCATTTTGACGCATTGTTGCTTTTCGTGAACAGCTTTCCTCAACTCAAATCCGGATCCTGACAGACTGATGGGCAAATTCCAAGGCGTAGACTATTACAACTTCGACCAACTGCTGAGCGAGGACGAAATCCTTGTCCGTCAAACAGTACGGGAATTTGTCGACGATAACATACTCCCACTGATTGAAAAGCATAATCGCGCCGGTACATTCCCGATGGACCTCGTCGCGAAGATGGCAGAGCTGGGACTTTTCGGCTCGACGTTGCCGGCAAAATACGGTTGTGCTGAGATGAATAACGTTGCCTATGGTCTCGTTACGCAGGAGCTCGAGCGCGGTGACAGCGGCATTCGGAGTTTTGCTTCCGTACAAAGTTCGCTCGTGATGTATCCGATCCACGCGTTCGGTTCGGAAAAACAAAAGGAGTATTGGCTTCCCAGGATGGCAAAGGGAGAAAAGATCGGCTGCTTCGGGTTAACTGAGCCCGACTACGGATCAAATCCAGGTGGCATGATCACAAGAGCAGTTGAGGTTGCAGATGGTTATGTGTTGAATGGCGCTAAGATGTGGATCACCAACGGCACGATCTCGGATGTTGCCGTTGTGTGGGCAAAGCTGAATGGCATCGTTCATGGATTCCTCGTTGAAAAAGGGACCAAGGGTTTCTCCGCGCCGGAGATGAAAGGAAAGCATTCACTCCGCGCGTCAATTACCTCCGAACTGATTTTCCAGGATGTCCATATTCCAAAAGAAAACCGGCTTCCAAACATCGAAGGGCTCAAAGGGCCGCTGATGTGTCTCACACAAGCGCGCTACGGAATCGCGTGGGGTGCCATAGGTGCGGCTATGGCGTGCTACGATGCTGCGCTGCAATACGCAAAGTCGCGCATTCAATTTGGTAAACCCATCGCATCGTTCCAGCTTACGCAGGCGAAGCTTGTCCACATGCTTTCCGAGATAACCAAGGCACAATTACTGTGCATTCACCTGGGTCGTTTGAAGGACTCGGGAAAGATGCGTCCACAGCAGGTCTCCCTTGCAAAGCGCAACAATGTGTTTCAGGCACTGGAAATTGCCCGCGAAGCGCGAACTATTCTAGGAGCCAATGGTATTCTGGATGAATATCCGGTGATGCGTCATGCGGCTAATCTTGAATCCGTCCTTACGTATGAGGGGACTCACGAAATGCATACGCTCATCGTTGGTGAGGATATTACAGGGATCCAGGCATTCAGTTGAGTCGCTGTACTATTTGAACAAAAACCAACGGGTCTACAGTGCTGAATCCAAAGATCATAGGCGAAGCCCTCACCTATGACGATGTTCTTCTCCTTCCTGCAAAGTCAGGAGTTCTTCCGCGCGACGTCAATACCTCCACACGCCTTACCAGAACAATAAACCTCCAAATTCCTCTGCTCAGTGCCGCCATGGATACTGTTACCGGATCCGCAATGGCTATTGCAATGGCTCGAGAGGGCGGAATGGGGATTTTGCACAAGAACATGAGCATCTCTCGACAAGCCGAGGAAGTTGACAGGGTAAAGCGATCGGAAAGCGGGATGATCCTGGAGCCGATCACTGTGACGCCCCAACAAAAAGTCCGCGACGTAATTTCATTGATGAACAAGTACAAGATCTCGGGTATTCCTGTTGTTGATTCCGGCAACGTGTTTATCGGAATCATTACGAACAGAGATCTGCGCTTCGAACCGGATGAAGATCAACCTGTTGCCAAAATCATGACGAAGGACGGTCTCATTACCGCTCCCGTTGGTACAAAACTGGATCAGGCGGAACGTATCCTTCAGAAGCACAAAATTGAAAAGCTTCCGGTGATTGATAAGCATGGGATACTGCGGGGCCTGATTACCTTCAAGGATATTCTAAAAAAGAAGCGTCATCCGAATGCCTGCAAGGATAAGCATGGCCGGCTCCGCGTTGGCGCGGCGGTTGGTGTAACGCGCGACACAGTTGAACGCGTTGACGCGTTGGTGAACGCCGATGTTGATCTGGTTGTTGTCGATACAGCCCACGGACATTCACAGGGTGTGTTGGAAGCCATCAAGTCGCTCAAAAAGAAGTTTCCAGAGCTTGAACTCATTGCGGGCAACGTCGGAACCGGTGAAGCAACTCGCGATCTCATTCGTGCAGGTGCTGACGCGGTAAAAATTGGTATTGGTCCGGGCTCAATTTGTACAACCCGCGTCGTTGCAGGCGTTGGCGTTCCGCAGGTGACGGCAATTTTGGAATGCGCAAAAGCCGCGGCGCGGTCCGGTGTCCCTGTCATTGCAGATGGCGGAATCAAACAGACCGGCGATATCGCAAAGGCCATTGCGGCAGGAGCCGACAGCGTCATGATTGGCGGACTGTTCGCAGGTGTGGATGAAAGTCCGGGCGAGAAAATATTGTATGAAGGTCGCAGCTACAAGCTCTATCGTGGAATGGGATCTCTTGAAGCGATGAAAGAGGGGAGTAAGGATCGTTACTTCCAGGACGTCGAAGATGACATCCAAAAGCTGGTACCGGAAGGAATCGAAGGCCGGGTTCCATACAAGGGACCGCTTGGCGAAATTGTGTACCAAATGATCGGCGGCTTGCGAGCGGCGATGGGGTACACCGGATCCGCGACCATTGCCGAGCTAAAGGCGAAAGGCCGCTTCGTACGCATGACAGATGCCGGCCTCCGCGAAAGTCATCCCCACGATATCTCCATAACCAAGGAAGCCCCCAATTACCATCTCTGATTTTCTCCGTGACCAACCGGCGCATTGAACAGCTCCAACTGGAACTTCGTCGCAAGCATCTTAATGCGCTTGTCGTCTCGTCTCTTCCGAATATCCGGTACCTGACAGGATTTTCCGGCTCCAATGCGTTGCTTATTTTTGGATCGCGGCGTTGTTTCTTTATCACAGATTCTCGTTACACATTGCAAAGCAAGGACGAAGTCAGGGGGTGGAAACGCATCATCACGACTCGACCTTTGCTCGAAGAAGCATCACGGAAGGGACTGCTCGCCGGTTGCAAGAGGGTTGGGTTTGAATCAGCGCATACAAGTGTGGCACAGTACCGTCTCCTCAGGCGGCTGTTCAGAAATGTCTCCTTTGTCGAAACAACGAGCCTTGTAGAGGACACGGTCCTCTGCAAGGAGGGGGCGGAAGTCGATTCTATTCGTGCTGCAGCGAAGATAACGGACGCTGTATTCCGTGAAATGACGGAGCTGATCACTGATGGAGTGACGGAGGGGGATGTTGCAGCCGAGATTTCGTTCCGGCAAAAGAGGATGGGGGCGGAAGGAGATTCTTTCGAGCCAATTGTTGCAAGCGGCCCACGTAGTGCACTTCCACATGCCCGTCCCACCGGGAAAAAAATTCGCCGAGGGGAGTTTGTCGTGTTGGATTTTGGTTGCGTTAAGAACGGATATAACTCCGACCTTACCCGGACGATTGCTGTGGGACATGTTTCGCGGAGGATGCGTGAAATGTACCAAGCAGTGAAGGAAGCCCAGCAAGCTGCCATTGACGCGGCTCGCGGGGGCATGATGGCTTCGGATCTTGATGCAGTTGCCCGAAAACACATCGAAAGCCGGGGCTTTGGGAAATACTTCACTCACGCCCTCGGCCATGGCCTCGGACTTTCCGTGCACGAAGCACCAAGGATATCTTCCTTAAGCAAGGACCGACTGCGGACGGCTTCGGTCGTTACAATCGAGCCGGGCGTGTACATTCCCGGAGTCGGAGGCGTCAGGATCGAGGATGACATTGTGCTGACGGATCGTGGATGCAGGATTCTTACAAAGTCGCCCAAAGAGCTTATTGTTGTGTAGGAGTGTTTCTTGATTGAATTGCGAAAGGTTTTAGTTGTTGCGTACTACTTTCCGCCAATGGGCCTGAGCGGGGTTCAGCGCACGCTGAAATTTGTAAAGTACCTTCCCCAGTTCGGCTGGGAGCCAACCGTGCTGACGGTCGATCCGGTTGCGTACTATGCCTATGATGAATCTCTGATCGAGGAAGTCGAGGAAAAAGGGATCGAGGTTGTTAGAACCCCTGCGGCCGGCCCCGGAAAATACCTCGCAACAAAGGAGGCAATCAAACTTCCCTCCGAACGGACCCGCAGGTGGTTGGGTCGAATGAGTGATACCCTGTTCATTCCGGACAACAAGATCGGCTGGAGGAAGGAAGCGGTTGCGAAGGCAATAGGGTTGCACAGGGAAAAGGCCTTCGACTTGATTTTCTGCACTGCGCCTCCGTTCACGTCGCTCCTGATCGGCCGGGAAATCAAAGAGAAAATCAACAAGCCCCTGGTTTTTGATTATCGTGACCCGTGGGTTGACTCTCCCTTCAAGTTCTATGCGACGCCATTGCACAAGTGGAGGCACATCGTTTTGGAGCGGGAAGCCCTCCGTTCAAGCAGTCATGTTGTGACCACCAACCGTCGCGTGAAGGAGTTGCTCTTGAAGCGCTACCGACTTCTGTCATATCATGACATTGACATCATTTCCCAGGGATACGATCCCGAAGATTTTAATGTCGAGCCGTTGGAGTTTTCCACCAACGGTCATCCGCGAAAGATGCGCATTACCTACGCGGGAATCTTTTGGCAGGATCGAACGCCAGAGACTTTTTTCAAAGCGTTGCATTCCGTTTTACAGGAACAGCCGTCGTTGTCGTCGGCTCTTGAGGTCATTTTTGTTGGAACCTTCAGGGAAGAACATCAGAAGCTGATTGACCAGTTCGGACTTAGAGATATTGTCACTGTTACGGGATATCTCCCACATCGTGAATGCATCCGGTATCTTCTTGCGTCTGACCTTCTCTGGATGATTGTCGGCGATACGGTCAGTTCGCCGGGCAAGCTCTACGAGTATCTTGGGTCGGGAAAACCAGTGCTAGGCCTTGCCCCCGATGGATTTATGAAGCAGGCAATCCTCGAAGCTGGGGGAACCGCCGTTCCACCTGACGATGTTGATGCGATCAAACAGGCATTGTTGAAGTACGTTCAAGAATACCGGAACGGAACTCTGAAAGGATTGAATCGAGAAATTGTCGAAAAATACAACCGTGTCAATCTTACAGGATCGCTCGTGAGGGTCTTTAATTCGATTTTTGAGCCGTAGGATGAATGTTCTTGTCATAGGTTCGGGAGGAAGAGAGCACGCTCTCGTATGGAAACTACGGCAGAGCCAGTCCGTGAAAAATCTCTATTGTGCTTCGGGCAATCCCGGCATCGAACAGCTGGCTGAGTGTGTTTCGATAATGCCAGCGGAGAAGCAAAAACTACTGACGTTTGCACTGGGCAATCACATTGACCTTGTAGTCGTCGGTCCTGAGCAACCTCTGGCCGCAGGTATTGTTGATCTGTTTCGTGAGAATAACGTTGCGATTTTCGGTCCGACGCAAGCGGCCGCCCGACTGGAATCGAGCAAGGTCTGGGCAAAGCAGTTCATGGTTCGTCACAGTATTCCGACGGCTCTACACGGATCCTTTCGCAGGGATCAGCAGGCAGAGGCGGCGCGTTATGCAGCATCGCTTTCCCTTCCTCTCGTCGTCAAGGCGGACGGCCTCGCGGCCGGGAAAGGCGTTGTCATTTGCTTAACGAGCGACGACGTTCGGGTTGCTTTGGATACAATGTTTCAGGAGCACGCTTTCGGTTCCGCAGGTGACGCCATTGTAATCGAAGAATTCCTTGATGGGATAGAGGCGTCGGTATTCGCAGTGACCGATGGGAAAAGGTTCGCCATTCTGGCGCCCGCTCAGGACCACAAGCGCGTGTTTGATGATGATAAGGGAAAGAATACAGGTGGCATGGGAGCGTTTGCGCCGACACCGATTGTGACGCCGGGCGTGTTGTCAAGCGTGGAGTCGAAAATCATCGAGCCGACACTCGCCGGAATGACGCATGAAGGATGTCCTTTCACCGGTTGTTTGTACGTCGGGTTGATGCTCACGAAGGACGGACCAAAGGTTATCGAGTTCAATTGTCGTTTCGGTGATCCTGAAACGCAGGTTGTTCTACCGTTGTATGAGGGTGATTTGTTCGAGTTGTTATATTCATCCGCCACCGGACGTGTGACAGATACGAAAGCCGACGTGCAGGCAGTGCGCGGTTCGTCCGTCTGTGTTGTACTTGCTTCTCGTGGCTACCCGGATTCATTCTCAGCCGGATATGAGATTTCAGGTTTGGCTGAAGCCGGTTCGATGCCGGGGGTAACGGTATTTCATGCGGGCACAAAACCGGAGCAAGGTTCGATTGTGACTGCTGGCGGAAGAGTCCTCGGCGTGACTGCAACTGTGTCTGAAGGTTCACTGGAAAACGCAATCGAAAAAGTTTACGAGGCGGTTCAACTAATCTCATTTCAGGGAATGCACTACCGTCATGATATCGGGCGCAAAACAATTGAAGTCGGGCGGTAGGTTCGGGATAACGCAGGAGAGTTCATGAAGATTATGGTAACAGGTGGCGCCGGGTTTATCGGGTCGCATATCGTTGATGCCTACATCATCCGCGGACATAAAGTCTGCATCATTGATGATCTTTCAACCGGCAAGAAAGAGAACATCAATCCCAAAGCAACCTTTCATCAACTGGACATCCGCGACGCGTCAAGCGTGGAGCAGGTATTCCAGAGAGAACGATGTCAGGTGCTGAATCACCATGCCGCGCAGATGGATGTGCGACGCTCGGTGGCTGATCCCGCGTTCGATGCATCCGTGAACATCATAGGGATTCTGAATCTCCTCGAAGCCGGGGCACAATCCGGTTTGCAGCGCGTCATTTTTGCATCAAGCGGCGGGGCGATCTACGGTGAGCAGGATGTTTTTCCAGCGAATGAAACGCATCCGTGCAGACCCATTTCTCCCTACGGCGTTGCGAAACTCAGCTCTGAGCAATATCTCTTTTATTACAAAGCGGTATATGGTATCGAGTTTACGAACATGCGATACGCGAACATCTACGGCCCGCGCCAGAATCCCGGTGGAGAAGCGGGGGTCATCGCGATCTTCACAACAAAAATGCTCAAGCATGAGTCTGCCTACGTTAACGGAGACGGGATGCAGACGCGCGATTATACGTTTGTTGGTGATGTTGTAAAAGCAAATGTTCTTGCCCTTGAAGGATCTGGTTCCGATTCATTCAATATCGGCACAGGAATCGAAACAAATGTTAATCAACTTTTTGACCGTCTTACGGTCTTAACGGGAACTGCCATCAAGCGTCAACACAAAGATGGGAAAAAGGGCGAGCAGCTACGGAGTGTGCTTGACGCGTCGAAAGCAACGCGCGTTCTCGGCTGGAGACCGGGTGTTTCGCTCGACGATGGATTAAGCCGAACGGTGGAGTTTTTCAAAAACGGCCGGATCAATGTCGCGTAACAGCGCGACCGATATCAGTCAACTGCTTGGCGGCAACCGCGGAGCGATAGCACGTGCAATTTCCGTTGTAGAAAATGAAAGTGGTGATGCCAGAGCACTTCTCGACGCCGTCTATCTGAAAACAGGGCACGCGTACCGAATCGGGATCACGGGACCGCCCGGAGCCGGCAAAAGCACAATTACCAACTGCCTTGCGCAGGAGTATCGGGCACTGGGTCTCTCGGTGGGCATAATCGCCGTTGACCCGACGAGTCCGTTCACCGGTGGTGCGTTGCTCGGCGACCGTGTTCGCATGGCGGATGTGGAGATGGATGAAGGTGTGTTCATCAGAAGCATGGCGTCCCGGGGAAGCCTCGGCGGACTTAGCAAGAAAGCAATCGAGACGGCCGATATTCTGGATGCGGCCGGTAAGAACATTATCATTCTTGAAACGGTGGGCGTCGGCCAATCGGAATTGGATATAGCAGGTGCGGCTGACACAACGGTTGTTGTGCTCGTTCCGGAATCAGGGGATTCCGTCCAAGCCATGAAAGCCGGACTAATGGAAATTGCGGATTTCTTTGTTCTTAACAAATCAGATCGTGCCGGAGCTGACCAGGCGGTTATGTCGCTGAAGATGGTTCTGCAGTTCCGGAAGCCGGAGAGTTGGGATCCCGATGTTTTGAAGTCGGTGGCAAGCGAGGGTGTCGGGACGAAGGAGATCGTTGCGAAAATCGCAGAGCACAGATCATTCATGGAGTCCGGAGGGGGCCTTGTCCACAAGCGCCGCAGGCGTCTTGATGATCGTATACGTCGATTGATTGCCGACAGATTCAGAACTGACTTTTGGACTCCGGAGCGCGGATCATTATTGTCATCAAGAATTGATCAAGTCCTTCATTTACAAACCACACCATATGCTCTTGCGGAAGAACTTCTTAAGAATTTCAAGAACCAATAACAATGAGGAATCTGCATGTCAACTGAAGACACACTGACTGGAATAGGGCTGGATTTTACAATGTCTGAAAGCCAGAAAGCCGTCCAGCAGCTTGCACGGGATTTTGCCGAGAATGAAATGCGCCCTGTGGTGATGAAATATGATGAATCGCAGGAGTTTCCGTTTGAAATAACCAACCGGCTGGCGCAGCTTGGTTTTATGGGGATCACGTGGCCGGAAGAACTTGGAGGCGCCGGGCTTTCCGATCTCGAGGCCATTGTCGTTATCGAAGAGATTGCCAAGGTAGATCCTTCCGTAGCCCTCACAGTTGCTTCCCACAACAGTCTCTGTACCGGTCATATTATGGGGTTCGCCAATGATGAACAGAAGAGAGAGTATGTTCCGGACCTTGCGTCGGGCCGAAAGCTTGGGGCGTGGGGGCTGACAGAGCCGGGATCGGGCAGTGACTCTGGCGGGATGAGAACCCTCGCAACGCGTGACGGTAAGGACTGGGTCATTAGCGGCAGCAAAACGTTCATTACGCAGGGGTCTGTCGGATCGACCTATGTTATCATGGCAATGACGGATGTCTCAAAGGGAAAGAACAGCATCTCGGCGTTTATTCTTGAGAAAGGAATGAAGGGATTTACCATCGGGAAGAAGGAGAACAAACTTGGACTGCGGAGCAGTGATACTGCAACACTTTTGTTCGACAATGTGCGTGTTCCGGGCGAGAATCTCATCGGCGAAGTTGGCGATGGTTTCAAGCAGGCGCTTGCGGTGCTGGATGGAGGTCGGGTGGGTATAGCAGCACTTTCCGTGGGCATTGCACAGGGTGCGTTGGATGCGAGCATTAAGTATGCAAGAGAAAGAAAGCAGTTCGGCAAAGCCATCGGTGAGTTCCAGGCGATTCAATGGAAGATTGCCGACATGGCAACAGAGATTAGTGCCGCGCGATTGCTCACACAAAAAGCCGCGTGGATGAAAGGAAAAGGAATGAATATTAACCTCTCCGCGGCCCAGGCCAAGTATTTCGCAAGCGAGGCCGCCGTTCGCGCGACGAATGAAGGTCTGCAGATTCATGGCGGCTATGGCTACATCAAGGAGTTTCCGATTGAGAAGCTCTATCGCGATGTGAAGCTCATGACCATTGGTGAGGGGACTTCCGAGGTCCAAAAAATGGTAATCGCCAGAAACCTTCTCGGCTGATAGGAACACGATGGCACGTATCGGGACAGCAGTACAAAAAAACGCATCCTTCCAGAAGAACGATGAGGCAATGCGTTCACAGTTGGAGAACATCAATCTCCTGGCGGAGAAGGTGAAGCTTGGTGGCGGGAAAGCGGCTCTCGAAAAGAATCACAAGAGAGGGAAGCTTGGCGCGCGTGAACGAATAGAAAAGCTGATTGACCCGGGGACCCGTTTTCTTGAGATCGGGCTGTTCACCGCTCACGGCATGTACGAAGAATACGGCGGGGCTCCGTCCTCAGGAACAATTTTTGGGATTGGGAAGATTCACGGCCGCGAGGTTGTGATTGTTGCGAATGACGCGACGGTGAAAGCTGGCGCGTGGTTTCCGATTACCGCAAAGAAGAACTTGCGCGCACAGGAGATCTCCATCGAAAACCGCCTGCCGATTGTGTATCTCGTCGACTCCGCGGGGGTGTTCCTTCCGCTACAAAGCGAGATTTTCCCTGACAAGGAGCACTTCGGACGGATTTTCAGGAACAACGCAGTCATGTCGTCCATGGGCATTCCGCAAATCGCCGCCATTATGGGGCCTTGTGTTGCTGGCGGAGCGTATCTCCCCATCATGAGCGACGAAGCGATGATCGTTGAGAAAACCGGAAGCGTCTTTCTGGCCGGATCACATCTGGTGAAGGCGGCTATTGGCGAGGACATTGAGAATGAACTTCTCGGAGGTGCTTCTGTACACTGCGAAATCAGCGGCGTCACAGACCACAAGATGGCCAACGATGATGAATGCCTGAGGAAAATCCGCAGTATCATATCCAGGGTTGGTCATAAACCGAAACAGATTTTTGACAGGATTGACGCCGCTCCACCGGGTTTTGATATCCGGGAGATTCACGGTCTTATTCCGGCAGACCGTTCTAAACCATTTGATATGTATGAAGTGATTGCCCGTCTTGTTGATGGAAGTGATATCGATGAATACAAGGCGGGGTATGGGCGGACAATAATCACCACGTATGCACGCATTGATGGATGGGCGGTGGGGATTGTTGCAAACCAGCGGTCTGTAGTAAAGACCAAGAAAGGCGAGATGCAGGTCGGCGGCGTTATTTATGGCGACAGCGCGGACAAGGCAGCCCGGTTCATATTGAATTGCAATCAGAAACTTATTCCGCTCCTCTTTCTGCAGGACGTTACAGGTTTTATGGTTGGCAGCCGGGCTGAACAAGGCGGCATTATCAAGGATGGGGCGAAGCTTGTGAATGCTGTCGCAAACAGTGTCGTTCCCAAGTTCACGTTCATGGTTGGCAACAGTTATGGCGCCGGAAACTACGCTATGTGTGGCAAGGCCTATGATCCGCGGTTGATTTTCGCCTGGCCCTCTGCGCAGATTGCAGTCATGGGTGGAAAGCAGGCAAGCGAAACGTTGCTGGGAATCAAGGTTCAAGCTATGGAAAAAGGCGGTTCGCATATCAGCGCAGAGGAGCAACAGAGGCTTTTGGCCCAGATCCAGTCACGCTACGACCAGGAAACAAATCCGCTTTTTGCCGCAGCGCGGTTGTGGGTTGATGGGATTGTTGACCCTGTCGAAACGCGTCAGATCGTCTCCACGGGTATTGCCATGGCCTCGAATAACCCGGACGTGCCGAAATTCAATCCCGGTGTTCTCCAAACATAACTCCGCGGTTCATGAGCTTTGATGAAGCCAATGATGCTTCTTGTGTTATGGAGTACGGGCGTGTTCAGCCAGAGTGAACATGCGCAGTTATTTCCCCCGCGCCCGGAAATTCCGGCAGCGATCAGTTTCTTCGCGCCTGTCGTCATACTCCCGAAAACTATTCAGGACGTCTTCCAACTCAGGGAATATATCGTTAGCGGGGAATTCTCGGAGTTCCGGAACAGATACGGCGACATTCTTGCTGTCGACGCGATTTTTGACCGGGCTATGCGGCTGAGTCTCAACAATACGTATGAGGCTCTATTCATTTCCCTTGTGGCAACAATGGAACACAGGCGTGTTGATGTACGCATTCCGCTTGTGAAGATCACGGTTCCGCTTCCGCTGACATCAGAATCAGCGGACGAGTTCCAATATCGAGTTGATCGTTTGCCTTCGCAGCTCTATTCGGATTCGCCACGCGGCGAGCACGGGGACAAGGACAAGCTCCAGCATTTCTTCGGGTCGGCGCTTGCCACTTTTTGTTCGGAGTCCGTTGAAAGTGCGGATGCGCTCGGTGGCTTTATCGAGACACGGGAAAGCAGATTTGTCCCTGGAGAGGTTGTTGACGAACGGGATATCCGGACAAACAGGGAGGGGCAGGCGTTCGGACTTGCGCTGCTTGAAGGAGTAGATGCTTGGCCCTCGGAGTTTATCGGGGGCGCGAAAACCGATTCCACCTACATGGAGTATCCATGAAATCAATTCTCGTGGTTGATGATGAAAAAGCAATACGTGATTCCATCAGGATGACGCTTGAGTATGAGAAGTTTGAGGTCTTCTTTGCCGAAGATGGCCCGACCGCGTTGTCTAAAATCGCACGATCAAGTTTTGACCTTATTCTCCTGGATATCAAGATGCCGGGGATGGATGGATTGAAAGTCCTGCAATCAATAAGGGAAAGCCAATCTGAGGTTCCCGTCGTGATGATTTCCGGCCACGGGACAATTGAAACCGCGGTTGAGGCGACACGGAAAGGCGCTTTTGACTTTCTGCAGAAACCTCTTGATCGTGACAAACTTCTGATCGTTGTTCGTAACGCTGTGGAACGAAAGCGGCTGGTTTCCGAGAACAAACGACTCAAGGAGAAAACCGAGGAGAAAGGAACCATTCTCGGTGAGAGTTCGAAGATCAAGGAAGTGCTTGCCCTTATTGAACGCGTGGCATCAACCGACGCCCGCGTGTTGATCACGGGAGAAAATGGTTCGGGAAAGGAGCTTATAGCACGTGCCATTCACCGGTTGGGCAAGAGGACAGACAAGCCTTTTATAGAAGTGAACTGCGCGGCCATTCCCAATGATCTGATCGAGTCAGAATTATTTGGCCATGAGAAGGGTTCGTTCACTGGTGCAACAGGACAGCGGGTGGGGAAATTCGAACTGGCGGACACCGGTACGATTTTTCTGGACGAGGTGGGTGACATGAGTTTAAATGCGCAAGCCAAAGTTCTTCGCGTCCTGGAGGAAGGGAGGATTGAGCGGGTAGGTGGGAACAAGCAGATCAGTGTGGATGTCCGGGTGATTGCAGCAACGAATAAGGATCTCCCGGAAGCCATCAAGCAGGGGCTTTTCCGTGAAGATTTGTTTCACCGGTTGAACGTGATTCCGATTGTGGCTCCTCCGTTGAGGGAACGGCGGGAGGATATTCCCCTTCTGGCCGCGGCGTTCGCCGAGGATATCTGCGAACGCTATGGACTTCCGGTGAAGGCGTTTTCCGACGACGCCATGCGTAAACTCAAGGGCATGGATTGGAGTGGCAACGTGCGTGAATTGCGTAACGTGGTTGAACGCATGGTGATCATGTCGCCTGAGGCGACGGTCGAAGTGGGGCATGTGGATCCCGGTGCCGTCAAAGCAGATTTCGACGACTTGTTGAATCTCGGGGGCACGTTTCAGGATTTCAAAGACAGGGCGGAGGCGGCTTACATCAAGAAGACGCTGGAAGAACATCACTGGAATATCAGCAAAACTGCCGAGTCGCTTGATATTCAGCGTAGTCATCTCTACAACAAGATGAAGAAGTTTGGATTGACCCGTGGCGAGGCGCCCCCGGTAGATTGACCACCCTCGAACCGGATGTTATCGATATCCGATGATTTTCACCTCACCCTTCCTCAACTCCGATATGTGCCTTTCATTTTTTCCTGAGAGTCAGCAAAAACCGCCTATCTCTTGCAGGCGCAATCCAGAACGAGGTCATGCTGAACGATATCTGTGGATTTGCGGGAAAAGGTTTCGTGAAAAGGTAGAAGGAGATTTTGTCGGCGACATCGGAATCGGGGTACAATTCGTATTCGCGCGTGCATGCTTCATCGTGGAGAGGAATAGACGCTTCAATCTGAATTGCTCTGGCAGTTGGAGGTATTTCGCTAGGAACAGAGTATAAGATTTCCTCATTCACGTTCATTGGCAGGACACCAACGTGCAAGTCGACGCGGTGACCACCTTCGTGATGTGACTCCGCACTCTCGGGCGGCACAAAATAACGCCTCCAACGCAATAGGGTCGCCGCAGGCGAGAGCGCTGCAAACAATGCAGCCCCGATTGACCAGCCGAAGATATTCGCACACATCCTTGAAATAGAATTCCCTGATTCAGTCATAGAATTCCTCCATCCGTTTGAGCCTGACGTTGGAAAACAGCAGAGGAGCTTTGACCAGTATGATCGAATAGTGAATCCAAAGGTCAGTGATCCTTTCTTGGAAACGAGGCAAATGCCCGTCTTCTTTCTCCAGCCATTGTTGGTACGGGTAGCAATGCGACGGTTCATCGCGATCAATGATTTTGAAAATCTTGAACAGGGTCTCATGCCGTTGGATCAACTTATTCTGTAACAACGCCTTCACCTGTTTCATTCCGCGGAACTCGGTCATCATGACAAGACGACAGAGTTGGAAAAATAAATGATCATCTTTGAGAATTTCTTCACGATTGAGGTCGGGAAGTGATTTCCTGAAGATGTATTGAATGAAGAGGTCGATGTACCCATACGTCCTGTCAATGACGAACGGCATTCTGCCGCATTTCTCAAAGTATGCCCGAAACATTAAATAATGTTTGCGCTCATCATCGGCATGCTTGGAAACATCCCGAATAAACTGGATCTCATGCGGGTACTTAACTTTGAGTGCGGCGAGAAGTTTGTCGAGTTCAGTGTACCCTGTATATTCGTTATAGAGGTAGATTGAGACGAGAAGATCGTAGAAGCGGGTGTTGAGAAAGCTAGGGGAAAACATGTGTGCTCACATGGTTACTCCAGCTTTCCTTTTTGTACTCGATCGTTCCTTCCCTGAAACATCACAATTGCTCCGGCAACGGACGCATTGAGAGAATCAATCATGCCATGAAGGGGTATCTTCACAAGAACATCGCAGTGCTCTTTCACCAGCCGGCGAATTCCCCTGCCTTCGCCTCCCACCACCAGAACCGTCGGATTTGAAAAATCCGACTGTGTGTAGAGCTTGTCTCCTGCCATGTCGAGTCCGATAACCCAGAAGCCGTTTTTCTTGAGTTCCTCAATGACAGGAACGAGGTTGGTCACTTCGGCGATGGGGAGATGTTCTGTGGCTCCCGCGGAGGATTTAACGACGGTACTTGTGATCGGTGCGGAATGGTGGCGCGGAATAATCACGCCGTGAAATCCTGAACACTCCGCGGTGCGGATAAGCGCTCCAAGGTTGTGCGGGTCCTCAATTTCATCAAGCATCAGAATAAGTGCTGGCTCACTACGCTGTTTACTGCGGTCCAGAATATCCTCAATGCTCGCCTGCTTGCGCTTCGCAATGATTGCAGCGACGCCTTGCGCATTCTCGTCTCCGGCAACCTCTGCGAACTTCTCGCTGTCTACCTCTTGAACTCGGATGCTCTTCTGTCTCGCCTGTGATTCTATTCCCTCGATAATTCCGCCCTGAGTTCCGTGCAAAATGAGAATCCGCTCAATCTGAGTTCCCGCGCGAAGGGCTTCAAGAACGGACTTCCGTCCCACAATGACCGGCGGTTCAGCTGTTGCGGGCCTCGATTCAACCCGCCGTTCCCGGCGTGGGCGGTTTTCATCGTTGCTCCACTTCTTCTGTCGCTTCTCTTTGAATGGCCGGCTGTCCCATGTGCGGTCCGGCTGGGGCTGTTCTCTGCGTTTATGAAAATCTCCTCCGCGCTTTCTCTCAGTCTCACGGTCAAATCCGCTGTTGGGGCGCGGATTTCCATGTTGTTTCGACTTCCATGTAGAATCGTTCCGGTTGAATTCTCCATGCCGTCCCTTACGTTCAGCAAAATCTCCCCTCTGTTTGCCCCTTGTGTTTCGGTCGAACCTGTCTCCGGTTCGGTCATGCCTATTCTGTTTTGATTTCCACGGAGGGTCATTTCTGTTTTTCCGGTCGAATCCTCCGTGTTGTTGATCCGCATTGCGACCCTCGAATTTCTTGTCGTTACGGTTCCACCGATTGCCGGGCGATTGCTTTCGGTTCCAGTTATTGTGTTCCGTCGGGCCGGTTCTGTACGGCTTGTTTTCCCGGTTGTCCCGTCCTTTGAAGGGCCTTCTTTGCCTTTGGTTCATAGCGCCGATTGTTGTGTTGTGTTTTGGGGAACGTGATTCCGGCTTTTGGCAATCCTTCGTTCAATAAGCCAGCCGACGAAGAAAATCGTGATGCCGGCGAGACTCAGGTATAGCTCCATCCACATGGTTTCACTCAGGATCCCCTGCACAAGGCCGATCATGACGCAGGCAATCCCTAGGGCCTCAAGCCCCTTCGCGAGAATCATCATACGAGCAGCTCGCCTTCATCAGCTTCTTCGGTGACCTCACCTTTTTGACGGGCGATTTCAACCTGCACCTGGTGGAGCCGAATCTTCAGCATTTGTTCATTTACTCGGTATTTGAAGACGAGCTTTTTTTCAACGAGGACAACAGGAAACAGCTCCTTGAAATCTTCCCAATTTGTGTCGCCCGGCAAGAGCTTGTGTTCGCGTAGTACAAAGGGAATTTCCCGACGAACTTTTTCGAGCACTGCTTTTGCCTCGTCGCAGAGATGACAGTCATCTTTCGAGTAGAGCTCGACGAGTATCATACTGCAGGAACAGTGGTTACTTGCTGCTTACGGTCCAACCGGACAAACATGATTACCCCGAGAAGGAACAATCCAATCGCAATGAACTGTGCTTCGGACAGCGCCCATAGGATTCGGGGATTGAGTCTGAGAAACTCGATACTAAATCGAAACGCGCTTGAAAGCATCAAGTACACTGAAAAGAGTTTTCCATCGGGCCATGGCCGTTTGCGGAGATTCAGCAGGAGTGTAAACCCGGCAATGCCGAGCAACATTTCATACACCGGCGTTGGGTGACAGGGTGTGTTGTCGGGGACAACTCCGCCAGGATGCTCTGATGTCACTTCCGGAAAAATGGCAAATGCACGGGATGGAGGGTACGTTCCATTTTCATAGTTCGTTCCCCACGGCAACTGCGTTGGAAATCCATAATCACCATCTCCCGATAGATGACAACCGAGTCGGGCCACCCCATAGGCAAGAACAAGCGCAACTCCGAGGCAATCCCAGATTTTCAGTATGGGCACCTTTTGCGAGCGAACATAGATTACGATGGCAGTCATGCCGATGATGAAACCACCGTACCAGGTTAGTCCGCCTGCGGAGAAGGCCGTGCCAATCGGATCCCGCATGAATTGGGTCCAGTGTTCAAGCAGGTAGAGCAGCTTTGCGCCGGAAATGCCAAACACCACCGAAATCATCGTGATGGCGTTTGCCATGTTCGGGTTCAGATTCTTGCGTTTCAGCTCGCGCGAAAGGATGTAGCTTCCTAGCAGGAAGCCAATCCCGAGCATCAAACCGTAGCTGTAGATCTTTATCGGGCCAAGCTCAAGAAGAATTGGAATCATCAGCAAACAAGCTTTTGTGAAAAGGTCACCATAGCTTTTTGTCTACTATGATACTTACAAATGGATGAGGCGGCGCTTTTGCGACAGTGGCACCGGAGGAATTGATCTTAACCTGGAATGTATTCACGCGTCCATCGATCCCTTTGATCGTCAGGTCATACCGTCCGTTGAAAGTGTCATATGAACGCTCAAAATGCGCATGTCCTGACGCCGGCAGATCAAGTCGCGGTGTCTTGAGGCCGAGAATCGTATAGTTGATGGACGAAGGGGAAACTTCTTCCTTTACCGAGAGTTCGTATTGAAATGTGGCAAAACTCCGGGTGGTTTCAAGCCGGAAAAACATGGTCTCCACCTGTCGGCGTTCATCGAATTGCGGGGTGATGAGGAGACGATATTCAATGTCATCGGCTTTCTTTGTTTTCGTCATTACACTTCGAAGTAGGTGGCTTCTTCCAGCTTGAACATCTCCATCAGTTCTTTTGGTGATCCCGCCGAAAGCAATCGTTTCCGGAATTCCTCCTTGTTCATGAGCCGGGAAATCCTGCTGAGCAGCTTGATATGGGGCCCGACCATGCTGTCCTTGCCGACGAGGAGAAAAACAAGACGAACGGGCTTTTCGTCGAGGGATTCGTAGTCTATGGGTTCGGCGGTGACTGCAAAGGCGGCGACAATATCAGTGACGGCATCTGTTTTTCCATGAGGGATAGCGAATCCGTTTCCGACACCTGTGGACATGATCTTCTCACGCTCAAGAATTGCATCACGCAGTTTGTTCTTATCCACCACTTTTGAAGATGAAGACACCAATTCGATCATTGCGTCAATGATCTCATCCTTGTTTTCCCCTGCGAGGCCCGTCACGACAAGTTGTTCCGTGAGTATGTCGCTGATTTTCATGAGATAAATGTTCCCCTATGGTTCATCACGCCACTTGATTACTTTTTTCTCGTACTGGTTCGCCATGCCGTCCGCCGTGCGCTGTTCATGCGCTTCCACGTTAATATGAAACAACGGTCTTTCCTTGTCGGGAATCAACAGCACCGACACGGCATCCTGTGAGCCGCCGTCGAAATACACTTTGACGCCGTCCACCAGATCACGCCGCAGTCCCTCGGTATCACGCATAATGTTGCGCATGACCTTGCCCTTATGTTCCCATGAGCAATTGACGTTTCTCTTAGCGGCAGAAAGCTTCGGCAGTTCATCGTCAATCTCGGCAAGGCCCTTACAGCAGTGCGCCATCATTTCAAGGATTTTTGCCAGGGAGAACATCGCGTCGGTTGCAAAGAAGAAATTGGAGAAGATAAACCCGCCCTTGTTACCGCCCACGAAATCCGCCGAACGGGATTTTGCAACTTCCATCATGGCGGCATGTGTGTTCCGGGTTTTTAAAATCCCGACGCTGCGTGCGCGCGCTATCAGATCAAGCTCCCCGGAAGAGGTGATGGGTACGGCAATCGCCTTTACATTCTGATGAGTTCGCAGATACATTTCCGTCACTATCGTCAGCAGGCGATCACTGTCAATGGACTCTCCGCGTTCATTGACAAGAAACAGCTTTTCCCCGCCCGCGTCAATGAGACATCCAATGTCGTACTTCAACGAAGTGACAATGTGCGACAGTTGGTTCAAGGAATAGTCAAATTCATACTTGTCGCGGGTCAGCCTCTTGGGGTCGAGATGAGCGTTCAGGGCAACAACCTGCGAGTCGAAAGAGCCAAGAATGATGGGGAAGATGGTGGACGCGATCCCGTTGGAGTAATCAATGACAATCCGGAACTTTCGATTGCTGATTGCTTCGACATCGAGGGATGATAGAAACTTCTCCCGGTAAGACTCCGTGGTGCGCTCGGGGAAGGAAATCGTTCCGACTTTCTCACGCGGGGCGCGTGCAAAATCCTCGCCGAAGAACAGCCGTTCAACAGATTTTGTCTTTTTTGTCGGAAGGTCCGTCCCGTTTGCATCGAAGAAAATGATGTCGGTGAGATTCTTGTCGAAGGGCGAACGCCGGACGTGGATTCCGCCTGCCTCCTTGCCGCTGCTGAGTTCGTGCCGAAGCAGGGGAATTGAAGTGGCGCGCAGGTCATACGTGTTGACCCCTGCGGAAATCAGTCCACAAATTAATGCGCGGTTCATCATACGGGAGACATTGTCCGAATCCCGGCAACTGACGACCGTTTGTCCTTCACCAACGAATGCTCCAAAAGCTGCGCCGAGTTTTGCGCCAAACTCCGGATTCATTTCGATATTTGAGAGACCCGTGACCCTCGAGTCGCTGAACAATTCCCGCAGCCACTTGTCTTCCCAAACAAGACTGCGTGTGAGGATGGCGCCCTCTTCGACAACTTTCTCCGGCCAAAGTTTGATGTTCGCAGCGAGTTGCGCCTTCCTGCCTATCCAACACGCGTCAGCGATAAACACATTCTCGGCGATGATTGCCTTCTCGCCAATGGAACACTTCGTTCCTACGACATCGGAGGAAAGCTCGGCACTATGCCCAACGACGACGTCGTTCCAAAGGACACAACCTGTAAGCGTTGTCCCCGGTCCGATCACACAGTTGTCTCCAATAACCGTGTTGGAAAGCTTTACGTTGTCTCCGATCGTGCAATTCTTTCCGATGACCACCGTTCCGGTGATTTCCATCTTATCGGGTTCGTAGGATACACCCTGATCGATGTGAAGTGATCCGTTTCTTACGCCATCGAGAGTGACGTGCACTCTTCCGGCGAGCGCATCAATGTGCGCTTCCTGATACTCATTCAAGTTGCCAATATCGCGCCAGTATCCCGATGCAATGTAGCCAAAGAGTCCGGCATCCTGTCGCAACAACAGGGGGAAGAGGTCCTTGCTGAAATCAAAGTCGCCTTCGCGATAAGGAATCAGTTCGAGAACTTCGGATTCAAGAATATAAATGCCAGTATTGATTGTGTCGCTAAAGACTTCTCCCCATGAGGGCTTTTCGAGGAACCGTGTAATGCGACCGTCGTCGCGTGTTATTACGACGCCAAACTGAAGAGGATTCTTTGAGCGGGTGAGGACAATGGTTGCAACAGACTTACGTTCTTCATGGAATCGAAGTGCATCGGTCAGGTTGAAATCGGTGAGTACGTCCCCGCTGATAACCATGATTCGTTCGTCCATGCCACGGGTTGCATTCCGGACACTGCCTGCCGTTCCGTAATCCGCTTCGGCCTTGACGTACGACATCTTCACGCCAAAAGCTGAACCGTCACCGAAATAGCTGCTAATTGCTTCAGGGGAGTAGAACAACGTCGAAATCAAATCGGTAATGCCGTGGTTCTTGAGAAGGGCCACGACGTGGTGCATCATGGGTTTGTTCATCATGGGCACCATCGGCTTCGGGGTATTACAGGTGAGGGGCCGCAAACGCGTCCCAAACCCGCCGGCCATAATTACTGCTTTCATCGTGCGGCGCTGAGGACTTTCAGGGATGATACGGGAAAGGTGATGTTTTCGCCGCTACAAGATAGCAAAATCGACTCCGCAATTCAACCTGCTTCAACTATTGAGGGCCTGATCCAGGTCTTCGATAATATCGTCCACATCCTCAATACCGACGGAAATCCTCACCAGTCCATCAGTCACTCCAATGCGGGCCCGTTGATCTGCGGGAATAGCGGCATGAGTCATGGTTGCAGGGTGCGTAATGATGGATTCTACGCCGCCGAGACTTTCTGCGAGTGCGCACAACCGGACTTTTTTAAGAAACGCAGCCGCTTGCTCCAGCCCGCCGAGTTCGAAAGAGATCATTCCGCCAAAACCGTGCATCTGTTTCTTCGCGAGCTCGTGTTGCGGATGATGCTGCAAACCCGGGTAGTACACCTTTTGTACGCGTTTTTGCGTCGAGAGCCACTGCGCCACTTTCATGGCATTTTCAGTGTGTTGTTTCATGCGGATAGCAAGAGTTTTTGTTCCGCGCAGGCACAACCATGAGTCAAAAGGACTAAGAATGCCGCCGATCGCTTTTTGGAAGTAGCGCTGTCTCTCTGCAATCGCGTCATCATTGGTTATAACAAGGCCGCCGAGCATATCGCTGTGGCCGTTGAGGTATTTCGTCAGACTGTGGACGACAATGTCGAAACCCATTGTCAATGGCCGTTGAAGAACGGGTGTTGCGAAAGTATTGTCAACGACGGAAAGGAGGTTGTGTCGTTTTGCGAGACCGACACATCCGCCAAGGTCGGTTATCTCCATGGTCGGGTTGGTCGGAGTTTCGACAAAGAGCATGCGAGTATTCGGCCTGAGTACGCGTTCGATATTCTGAAGACCGGTGGTATCAACGAAGTCAAAGTGGAGTCCGAAATCCTCCCAGATTGTTTTTGCTATCCGGTATGTTCCGCCATAAACATTCCATGACATGATTACATGGTCGCCCGGCTTGAGCAAATGCATGATGGAATCCACTGCAGCAGTTCCGGATCCAAATGCCATTCCGTGTTTCCCATCTTCAAGGGCCGCGATGTTTTGTTCAAGCGCAGTCCGCGTTGGATTCGAGACGCGGGAGTACTCATACCCCTTGTGTTTACCGAGCTCTTCCTGAACATAAGTCGAGGTCAGAAAAACGGGCGTCATGATCGCGCCGGTGGTCTCCTCGGCCGGTTGACCGGCATGAATGGCTTTTGTTGAGAAACCGGGTTGTCGTGACGTCTTTTCCTTCATGGGTCACTTTGCCATATACTCGATAACGTCGTAGCGCGTGAGAATACCGATTACCCGCTGCTCCTCTTCAATGAGTACTGCTGGATTTTTCTTCGACATCATTAGTTTTACAACGTCTTCAACGGGCGAATCAATGTTCAATGTTGCGAACGTCGGTCCCATAACGGCGCTCACGGGTGAATCGACAAGAGTCGGGCGCTCCATCACTGTGGACATGAGGTCGTGATCTTGTACGGAGCCGATCGGTTTGCCGCGGTCGAGAACCGGAAGTTGCGACACATCGTTTTCGCGGAGGAGATCAAGCGCCTTGCGGACGGTAGTAATGGGATCAATGGAAACAATTCTCTCCGCGTTCTTTCCTTTTGCCTGCAGGATGTAGCGAGCCGTAACACGCTCGGGAGTCAGGAATCCGTTCTCGCGCATCCAGTCGTCGTTGTAGATCTTGGTCAGGTAACGTTCGCCGGTGTCGGGCAGGAGGACAACAACCACATCGCCTTCCTTGAACCTGTCCGCGACTTTCGTCAATCCTGCAACAGCACAGCCGCCGGATCCGCCAACGAGAATGCCCTCTTCCCGCGTAAGTCGACGGGCCATCAGGAATGATTCCCTGTCGGTCACCTCAATAACATCGTCAACATACTCGAAATGCAAAACGCCCGGGACGTAATCCTGCCCGATTCCTTCAACTTTGTACGTTTTGAGAAGCGGTGTGATTTTCTTTGTATAGAAATATTCGCGGAGGGCAGAACCCTTCGGGTCGATGCCGATGACCTTGATGTTGGGATTTTTCTCCTTGAGAAATTTTCCCGCGCCGCTGACTGTTCCTCCGGTTCCAACCCCGCAAACAAAGTAATCAATCTGACCGCCGGTTTGCTCCCAGATTTCCGGTCCGGTGGATCGGTAGTGTGATTCCGGATTTTGAGGATTGTAGTACTGATTGGCAAGAATGGAATTTGGTGTTTCCCTGACAATGCGCTTGGCTACTTCGGTATAGCTTTCGGGAGATTCATGAGGAACTGCTGTTGGTGTTACGATCACTTCGGCGCCGAATGATCTCAGGAGTCTGATCTTCTCCATGCTCATCTTATCGGGAAGGGTAAAGACGGTTTTGTAACCCCTGACTGCCGCGACGAGAGCGAGACCCATTCCCGTGTTACCTGATGTTGACTCAACGATGGTTCCGCCGGGTTTCAGCCGGCCTTCACGTTCTGCCTCTTCAATAATCGAAACGCCGATCCTGTCCTTGACTGAACCACCCGGGTTGAAGTATTCAACCTTTGCAAGGATCAACCCTTTGGCATCGCCAACCACATGGTTGAGTTGTACCAGCGGGGTCTGACCAATTGTTTGCAGGATGTTTTTGTAGTACCGGACTTTGGTAGCGTCTTTTGCCATCATCATTCCTTACATCGAGAATTCAGAATTCGCACGTCAGGTTTGTTACGCATTAGGATGTATGTAAGGAAAACCAGCGTTCCGTGGAATGTTTGCGCGCTTTCAGAGGGTGGGAGTAGTGTCTCGTGATTTAGCTCGGTCAATATACCGGATTGGGAATGGAGAATCAAGGAAATCACAGCGAGATCACCAAAGATATTAGTCGTTTTCAGTCCAATAGCTTGGGTCAACATTGAACATCGATAAGGAATTCGGCTCGCCTTGTTTCCTTGCATCTCCTGACTGTTTTTTGTACCATTTTTTTTGACCTTCAGGATACTTTGTGCTCTTACTTGTTCTTGCCCTGCTGTTTGGCTATCTCATCGGCTCAATTCCTACTGCATACATCATCGTCAAATGGATATCTAATACTGATATCCGAAAGATGGGAAGCGGTAATGTTGGCGCATTGAACAGTTTTGAAGTTACTAATTCGAAAATGGTTGGTGCGGCCGTACTGATCATTGACTTGGTGAAGGGTGTTTTTGCAACGATTGGGGCCGGATTGCTCTTCGGCTCGGGCTTTATAGCAGAGGCATCGGGCGGCGTTGGCGCTGTCTTAGGGCACACATATCCGGCATGGCTTTTCTTCAAGGGGGGAAGGGGATTGGCGACCGCAGCGGGAGTCATGTTTGTTCTCTCCTGGTGGTTTGTTCTCGGTTGGGGCATTTTCTGGTTTGCAGGATTTAGAATCTTCAAGGATGTGAATATGGGTAATTGCATTGCGACCGTTCTTCTTGTTCTTGTTGCCCTTCTGTTGCAGGCGGAATTCCTTCAGCGGTTCATTCCGGGGGATGCTACTGTAGTCGGGTTCCGTATTTTTGGTTCTTTGCTTCTGGGAATTATCGTAACCCGGTTGGTCGAGCCGGTTCGGGAATACATTGGCGTGAAATATCAATCAGACAGGAACGAAGCATGACAAGGAATCACCGGAATTTTTCCACACCCGATCTTGCTGAAATGGCGCGGCAAATCCGGCGCGACATTATCAGGATGCTGATGATATCACAATCGGGTCATTCCGGCGGGCCGCTTGGCCTCGCCGATATTTTCTCCTGCCTGTATTTTAAGCTGTTAAAGTATGATCCAGCTAACCCCACGTTTTCTGAACGTGATTACTTTTTTCTTTCCGCCGGTCATCTCGCGCCGGTGTGGTATTCAACTTTAGCGCGAGCCGGTTTCTATCCTCCCGCCGAACTTACGACCCTGAGAAAGCTCAACACGCGTCTCCATGGACATCCTGCGCCGTGGTACACGCATGGTGTTCCCGGCGTCGAGGTTGCATCAGGTTCATTGGGGCAAGGGATGTCCATAGCAGTCGGGACGGGGATAGGTTTGCGGCTTGACAAGAAGCCAAACCGCGTTGTTGTTTTGCATGGTGATGGCGAATTGGATGAAGGTCAGGTGTGGGAAGGAATGATGACCGCCGGACATTACAATCTCGACAATCTCACGGCCATTGTGGATAGAAACTTCTGCCAGATTGATAACAGAACCGACAAAGTGATGGAAATCGAGCCGCTTGCGGATAAATGGCGCTCGTTCCGTTGGAACGTCATCGAATGCGATGGCCATAACATCGAAGAGTTTCTTGGCGCGATGAATACCGCATTTGAATTCAAAGGAAAACCAACGGTTGTGATCGCGAAGACGTATATGGGACGCGGCGTTTCCTTTATGGAAGATGACTACCGCTGGCACGGGATTCCGCCAAGCATTGAACAGGGTCAGCAGGCATTGAGCGAACTTCCGCAGACGCGGTTCGGTGATTTCCATGAGTTTGATTGGGAAAAGCAGCCCGCGGAGATTTCAAAATGATCAAGATCGAAAGCAAGGGTGAGAAGGCGACGCGCCAGGGGTTTTCTGATGCGCTTATGGAGCTTGGCAAGGAGAATCAGAATGTCGTGGTCCTCGGCGGAGACGTGAGCGGCTCCGTCAAGGTTGATGCTTTCGCCAAGGCCTATCCGGAAAGATTTTTTTCAGTGGGTGTTGCGGAAGCAGACATGATGTGCATCGCGGCAGGACTTGCGCTCGTTGGCAAGATTCCATTTGCATCCGCGTATGGAGAATTTGCCGCCGGGCGACCGTTTGACCAGATCCGCCAATCGATTGCGTATAGCGAACTTCCTGTGAAAATATGCGCATCGCATTGCGGCATTACCGTCGGTCCGGACGGCGCGACACATCAAGCGCTGGAAGATATTGCTCTCATGCGCGTGCTTCCACATATGACGGTCATTAGTCCGTGCGACTATCTGGAAACAAAACGCGCGGTAAAGGCCTCGCTGGGATTGACGAAAGGCCCCGTGTACATTCGCTATTTCCGTGACGCATCGCCAATGATCACAGATGAGTCCTCCCCGTTTGAAATCGGAAAGGCGAACACCCTCAAGGAGGGGAAAGATGTAGCAATTATTGCGCTCGGATTGCAGGTATGGGAAGCCATCCAGGCGGCTGAGAGTCTGGCCGGAGAGGGGATCTCGGCGCGCGTGATCAATATGCACACGGTAAAACCGCTTGACAAGGAAACATTGTTGAAGGCAGCGCGCGAAACCGAAGCCATAGTAACCGCCGAGGATCACCAGGTTCATGGCGGATTGGGAAGTGCCGTTGCCGAATTTCTTTCGGCGCATCATCCTACTGTTCAGGAATTCGTTGCCGTGAATGACACGTTTGGTGAGTCTGGCCGCGGACCGGAATTGATGCGAAAGTACGGCATCGCGCGGGATGATATTTTCCGCGCAGCGAAACGGGCAATTCACCGGAGGAAATAGTTGCGATGAACAAGACAGTCGTAGTTGCACTGGCGTTGTTGTTGCCGTTTGTCGGCGGCGGACTCATTGGCTATACGCTTGGCAATTCCTCGTCACCTGTTGTTCAAACAGTAGAACACTCGCCTGGAGAGCCACAAGTCTTTTCCGAAGCCCGAACAGTCGGCTTCACTCCGGCCCAACGCGATTCGGTCGTTGAATCGCTTTCCAATTCCCGCCGCAATGCCATCACGCGTACCGTTGCCGCGGTGAATCCCGCAGTCGTGGGTATTAACGTGATTGAACTTCGACAGTATCGTCAATGGTCGCCCTGGGGCGACGATCCGTTCTTCCGCCAGTTCTTTGGCGATCAGACGTACGTTCAGAAAATTCCAAGTCTCGGTTCAGGATTCATTATCTCCCCTGATGGATACATACTCACCAATGATCATGTCGCTGGCAATGCAAAAGAAATCACGGTGACAATGACGAATGGGGAGAAGTACAGTGCGACACTTGTCGGCACGGACCTGATTTCAGATGTGGCTTTACTAAAAATTGAGGGCAAGAATTTACCATACGTCCGGCTTGGCAATTCAGAAGATGTTCTCATCGGCGAGTGGGTGATCGCTTTTGGCAATCCGTTCGGGTTGTTTGACATCAGCGATAAGCCGACGGTGACTGTTGGCGTCGTGAGTGCCGCAAACCTGAATCTGCGCGGTCAGGAGGGGCGGGTATACCGGGGCATGATTCAAACCGATGCGGCAATCAATTCCGGGAACAGCGGCGGCCCGCTGGTGAACTCGCTTGGTGAAGTTATCGGAATTAACTCCGTAATCTATACGCCGAACCAGGGAAACATTGGTCTCGGGTTTGCCATTCCCATCAACCGCGTGAAATCGATCGTCAGCGAGTTGAAATCCAAGGGAAAGATCGAGCGCGAATACTGGACCGGACTTGAAATCCAGTCGGTTGATGGACGTATTGCGAGGTATTTTGCATTGGAGAAAACCGAAGGTGTTATCATCAGCGACGTGAAGCGTGGGAGTCCGGCTGACAAGGGAGAGTTCAAGGTCGGTGATATCGTGGTGTCGGTAAACGGAGAAAAGATACTCGATGAAAACTCCATGGTCTCGATTGTGAATGATAGCAGGGTTGGAGATGTCCTTAAGGTTGTAGTTTTGCGCGACAAACGGACGTTGAACCTAACACTCAAGTTGGAGAAGAGACCGTCGTAATCCTTGGAGTTATATGCCATTGGCGGTTTCCTCTGAAAGAAGCGGTGCGGAAGGCGATGAACAAGACCTCTTGTGTCCATCTAGTTCAGGGGTCAGTTTTGGTTTAGATTATTCTGCCGTAATCATATCGAAGGTCAGACCTCAGGGAGCTTTGAACGATATTTGCGACTGACCCTTAACTTCACACCATTCTTGAGAGTAAGAAGATATTCACCAGAGAAGAGAGGTTTCCAGTCGTGTATTTTTTCAACGTTCACAATCGTGGAGCGGTGAACGCGCACAAACATGGAAGGGTTGAGCTTGGTCTCAAGATCCCCCATCCCTTCACGAAGAAGATGTGAGTTATTTTCGGCATGCAATTTTACGTAATGCCCCAACGCCTCAATCCAATCAATATCATCTACCTTAACAAAGAACGATCGCTCCCGTTCCCGCACCACAATTCTGTCAAGAAACTTCTTCTCTTGTCTAAGACGCTCCAATAACTGTAGAAGTCTTTTGTCCTTTGCTGGCATTGGTGTACGGGCGAGAGAGGCTCTTACCCTCTCAAGTGCTTTGTCAAACCGCTCTCGGTCAAATGGTTTGAGCAAGTAATCGAGTGCCTGAGCTTCAAAGGCTTTCACTGCGTACTGGTCGTATGCTGTGACAAAAATGATAAGGGGAAGATGATCTTGCCCGATAGACGATACCACTCCGAACCCGTCGAGTCCGGGCATCTGCACATCGAGAAACACAAGGTCTGGCGATTCCTTCTTGATCGCATTCAGCGCCGTTGGTCCGTCACCACATTCGTCAACAACGTGCACATCGGCATGATCTTTCAAGAATCGTCGGATGCGTTTTCGCACCAATGGCTCGTCGTCAACAATCACTGCACGAATCTTCATCCGATCAACTTTGGACTGCATTGGTTTCGGGTATGGTGATTTCGACAGAAAGGCCGCCTGTCTCCAGGTTACGCAATGTGAATGTGTGCATGCCACCGTAGAGTTGCTCGAGACGCGCCCGCGTGTTGGCGAGTCCTATACCACTCTGCAACTGTCGGTATGGGTCATCTTTGATTCCCGGTCCGTCATCTTGAACAGTAAGCTGCAGGCGACCATTCTGTCGCGCTGCGCCAATTCTGATCGTTCCCGGACTCACGCGTGGAGCAACGCCGTGCCGAACTGCGTTCTCTACAAGAGGCTGAAGCAGCAGTGTCGGCACGTTCGTATTCAACGCGTCATTCTCAATATCTACGATAACACTCAGACGGTCGCCGAACCGAATCTTCTCGATCTCAAGATACCGCTCCAGAAAATCTAACTCTCTGCTCAGCGGTACCTGCTGTGTGCCAACTTGCTGCAGCGTCAACCGGAGGAGTTCACTCAGTCTCGTGATCATCCTGTCGGCTTTCTCAACGTCGATGTGCATCAGTTCTGCGATTGCCGTGAGAGTGTTGAACAGAAAATGGGGCTGAAGCTGCATCTTCAGGGCCTCCAGCTGCGCCTGTGCAAGTCGGGCTTCCAACCTTGCCGAGTGCCGGTAGTAGTTGAGGGTCAGAACCAGAATAACGATCACCCAATAGACGAGAATGCCGACATGGAAGTCCAGCGTGAAGATGACCCTGAGGATGACCGGAGTTTCAGCTACAAACACTTTGATGACTTTCAGCAGAGGATCTTCCCATGGCGATGCATAGATGAAGTTGAGCGCAACCCAATAGACAGGTGCAAAGAGAGCGATATGAAGAAGAGAAACGAGAACACTCAAACCACCATGCGCAAGCAGGTGCCTTGCCCGTCGCTCTCGTTGAATTGGAATGCGTTTGATGAGCCAGAGAATCAGCGGATACAGTGGAGCCCACAACAACCATCGCACCCCTTCCCAGAGGAACGCCCTGTCGATGGACATTCCTTGAGGCGTTCCACTGCGGAACAAATAGAGCTGGATGGCGAAGATGACACCGATGAGAAGCCACGCGCCGATGAGAGTCGCCGTTCTTGTGTATCTCGTCCACTTCATTGACGCCGTTTCCTGCTTCTCATGGCAAACGCAGGCATGTCTTGTTCCACATACTCCGTGGCAGCAGGTATGGCCCTCTTGACAATCGTTCTTATATCCTTCAACAAATGCCGGATACGCGGATCGAATTGGTTGATGTACTGTTCTGCTGTGAGACTCTTAGCTGTCATGGGATTTACTTTGCGATTGCTTCTTTCGCCCAGTGACAGATTTGGCCACGGTGATGAGCCTCGTGCGTGATGGAGCTGCACACAAGGGCACCGACGTCGGGACGGAAGTTATGTACTCGCCCGCCTTGTTCCATCGAGTGCTCGATGAGGTCAGCCATCGCCCGTGCGCTCTTGCCGAGGGCGATCCGTACTTCTAATGGGGTTACCTGCGCCCGATCGAGTCGTGCTGGGGGGATGGCGCCGCGTGCCGACATCTTCAATCGCATGCAACGAACATTGTGGATATGCGCAAAGGAGGTCGCAATGTTGCGGCGCTTTGAGCATGGAGGCTGCGCGCGCCAGATACGCGGATCAAGCAAGTCCAACAGAACCTGGTTAATGCGCTCATTTGTCAGGAACGCTTCCACAAGCGCCTGACCGAGGTCGACGGGTTCGTTTCTCTTGCGGCTGCGATTGATCAACGGTGTGCGTGCCATGTCAAGCCTGCCTTGTCGCCCAGTCCTTCGTGTTTCTATTTCTAACGGAGGGGGTGAAACCAATCATCGAATTTTCTTCTTCTGCATTATACCGAATGTAAATCCGAGAACAAAGCCAACGGAAACTCCCATCGGGATGTTGCCGGCCGCAACGCCAATACCGACTCCCATGGCGATGCCGATGGCAACCCACATGCCGAAGGCCTTGGTCCAGCTTCGCATGTGGTTGTTGTCTTCCATACTTTACCTTTTTGTTGAATAATGGATTTTTTGTGATGAATTGCCAATCGTGCTTTCTCCGGAGGTTTTCTGTACGTGCTCCAGTTCAGTTAGTAATACGTTGTGGGTACAGAATCGTGCGGTCGGAAAGAGCTTTCTAAGACTATCAACTTTCTGGATTTGATCCAATCCATTTACTGCTTTACCTTGCTTGTTACTTTACGATTGGGAAGCTCAAGATAACTCGGATACTTCACATTATGATAAAGAGTGATGTGTGCCGTGCGGGCATGATTGCCGGATTCTTCGACAACATTCGTCCCGCTGTTGTAATTCTTTTGTATGTAAATCGAGTTGGGACACGCGATCACGAGCCGCAGGCGGCTTCCCTTCGCTATCTCACGTGAAAACCAAAAGAAACCATTAAATTCGTATCTGTTGATTTCTCCCATCTTCACTAGTTTTTCTTCTCTCAGCGATTCACGATACCGCGCTCGGAGCTGGTCATTTGTGAGGTAGATGCTCGTTCCATCCGGCATAATTTCATATAACTTCACTGCAAAGTCGGCGTCTGGCACATCCATGGCGATCCAAAGCACAAGCTTCACATAACCACTGACATCTGTTTCCTCGGCGAAGGCCTCGCTGTGGTAGACAAGCCCTTTGCCGAAAAGATTTAGTGCATACCGCTCGTCGGTGATATAGTTCTTAACTTCTTCCTGCTCGAGCTCCGCCGGGCGTGTATCCAGGGGATCGTACACGTAGCGGTCAGGCTCCGATTTCCCCGGCTTCATGTTGCGCAGGAAGCCTGAGTGAAACACGTCGTTTGCCCGGCTGCCGTCGGAGTCTAGATACAATACTAGTTTTGTCATCGCAATCGAATCGAGCGATCCTGCATACCTCCACTCTTCTTTTCCCTCTATATAATACGCAACCTGATCCTTTAGAAACTCAGGCTTCCTGCCGACTTTTAGCGTCCAGTCATACCACTCCTTATGTAGCTTGTTCATGTCGAGGATGCTGGCATCAGTAAACGTAAGTCCGCCGACTTCTCTCGTAGGAGTTCGTGTTCCAGCATGGTCCCAAGGCCCAATGATTAGGTAGTGACGGTTCTGCGCTTGCTCTGAGGCGAGCTTCATGTGGCGCTTGTAGAACTCCATCGCGCCCGGTTGCACGTCGTCATAGTGGCCTGTTATCGTGAGAATTGGAATGGTAATGCGTGCGAATTGTTCGTCTGTTGGATTGTACGCATCCCAGAATGGCTCCTGCCCCGGGTGGGCGATCCAGGTTTGAAAAATAGGAGACGGATTGCCGACGATTTTGTCCAATTCCTTGAACGGGAGATGATTCAAATACATTTCACGGAACTTCTGAATCCAGAAGGACGATTCATCAAAGAGTCTTTCGTTTGGGGTTACACCACTTGTGAGCGTGAGCCACCGTATTACGTACGGGTAGAAGATGTTCTTCCGGAAGGGCAAATCTATTCCGGGCATGACCGACGATGCAGGGACAATGGTTTTCAGGTGCGCTGCGAATTCTTTTGCTGCTGCCCATTGATCGTAGCCAGCATAGGATCCACCCCACATTGCCACGCTGCCATCGCACCATGATTGCTCTGCAAGCCATTCAACAATATCGTAGCTGTCTTTGCCTTCCTGTAGGTAAGGTGTAAATGAACCCTCCGAGTTTCCTCGTCCCCGTCCATCAACGAGAACATACACGTAGTTATTCTGTGCAAAGTAATATGCACGGCTGTGATACCTGTCAGAGATATACGGTGTCAGCGTGAACACAACAGGAAGCGGTCCATCAGCTTTCGGTTTGTATGCTGTTGCATTGAGCTTCACACCATCACGCAGAGGGATCTTCAGACCCCACAGAAGATCGACAGGCTTCAGCAGTGAGGTCTCTCGAGCTTGTGAAATGACTTCGCACAGCGGCCAAAACGGAAAAGAGAAAGCAACAAGAAGTCTAAGAAAACATTTCACTCTTATGGCTCTTTCCATAATTGACTTCCTTCATTCGAGCCGGGCTCCTTGAAATGGGGTGTCTCAATTCCTAACGGCCCTTACAATGGAAGTTCTCACAAATTCAATAGCCTGGTCCTGAAGCGGCCCGGAGAAATTGCCTCCGGTAGAGACCACAACCAAGTCAAGATACGGAATTGCAAAAATAAACTGATCACCCCATCCCCACGCTATTCTGATATCATTCGGCTGTGGGGTATGTCCTGCAATTCCTTCAAGTGGCAGCAGCCACCATTGGTAGCCGTAGCTGAATGAGTTCGAGAGGGAGACGCGATCAGTTGTTGATTCTGCAATCCACTGTTGTGAGACGATTCGGGTTCCTTCCCACATGCCATTCTGCAAACATAGCTGACCGATCTTTGCCATGTCACGGGGCCGCAGGCTCAGTCCCCATCCGGTGTTTGTGAGATTCTGTTCTCCGTTCTTCCAACCACGTTCCCACTGGAACGATGTGATTCCCAAAGGGCGAAAGAGATGAGCGACGGCAAACTCGTGTGCCGCGTTCCCCATTCTGTTGCGAAGAACTCCGGAAAGCAGAATGGTGCAGCCGCTGTTGTAGCGAAACCTTGTGCCGGGAGGATCAGACATTGGACGGTCGAGCATGAACTTGATCCAATCACTGCTGCTCGCCATCTGATACGTCGGATTGCGAGGGTCGCCATACGGTGCGATGCGCTCGTTCCAATCAATGCCAGCCCGCATTGTGAGTACATCAATGAGTCTAATGGCTTGCTTGAATCAAGGTTGGCAATCGATGAGTATTCAGGGAAGAAGGAGAGAAGTTGTTGGTTCAGCGATCCAAGCTCCCCCCTGTTATTTGCTATGCCGATAAGGAGAGACGCAACACTCTTCGTCACGGAATATACAGGATGAACAGTCTCCCGATTGTTCCCGTGGAAATACCGTTCAAACACGAGGTAACCGTGCCGCACAACAAGCAAGCTTCGGATCTCACCGTAGACATCAGCTTCGATGCGGGCAGCTAGGGTTGTAAGTGAGTCGACAATCAGGTTCTGCGCTTCGGGTGTCGAGATCTTCCAATCTTCGATGAGCTCATCTGTTCCGAGATCAGAACACGACAAGACACACAGTAGCACCAGCAGAGATGTCATCAAGTATGGTTTCATTGTTGTCAGAATAGTCTTGAACCTTCAAACACGATCAAGTATCCGTGCACAGCCATCGGCAGCCCGCCGATGAGGGTTGTGATAACGAGGGCGAGTGCACTTGCCGCTGATGATTGTTTAAGTCGCCAGAAGAACCACGAGAAGTATGGAAGATACAGGACGACGGCAGTGACCGTCCCGGGTGAGTAGCCATGAACGATTGTCCCGACGATATGGAAAAGAGCATTCGCAAACATCAAAAAACTCAACCAAGCAAGTGCGACAATTGCGAAACCCTTTCTTTTCATTGAATTGAGGATGAAGGCTAACGCAAGCATGATGACAAATGCGGCTACGTTGACTCTCAGAAATACGCCTTGATTGATTCCTCTAGCTACGAGGCTGTTAAACCATTCTACAAATCCGGGTGCCTCTTCAAACACGTGAGCAACGAACAGAACTGGTGCGAGGAGGATGACTTGAGACGGTGAGGCGTTTTTGAGTCTTGACAATAGATTCATCACTTTAAGATTGCAAAAAGGATCGTAGCCCGAGGGCAAGAGCAAGCGTCAAAACGATACCACCGACCCATTTCAATGTCAGGAATTTGTCGTAACACTTGGGATCGAATTCACCTCCCGACATCATGGCGTCGATCCATTGCATCTCATTCGTCGTTCTCGCCGCCCTGTCCCAGTCACCGTAAGTTCCAGTGATGTTATCTCTATTCTTATCGCTCGATCCTGATCCGATTCCTATAATGTAGTACCTTCCATCAGCCTCAATGATGATAGGACATCCGCTGTCTGCAGGGCCGCCAATCCCTTCTAACTCGGTTGCGGTTGACGGTTCATCAAAGACAAATGTGAGCCAATAGTCCTCAACGGCATAGATCCGATTTGTTGCAGCTCGAGTCATCTTATCCCATTCTGGACGTGTTACGGGACCGCTCTGGCCGTTGCCCTGATATCCAGGGCCGACGATAATAGCCGGTTGTCCTTCTTGTACTTCTCCTCGATAGAGTGGAATGGGGTCAACATCAGCAACTGGCTCAGTGAGTTTCAAAAGCGCGATATCTTGTGCAGGGGGTTCCCAGCAAGGGTGAACGAATATTTTCTCAATCTTGTATTCCTTATTACCGAACTTCAGCTTTGGCAGCGTGTCAAGAAACGAAATACCATCTCCAACATGTGCAGCCGTAATAACCCATTGTGGTGCGATGAGTGTTGCGGTCGCTCCCGGCATGATAAGACACACACCAGGGAACTTCTTGCCGAACGCGACATAAAGGGAATCGGGCCGATCATGACGCCTCAAGATGGCACTCAACTCGGAGACGGCGAGATGAAGGAGGAGGACAACAACGAATAGTCTTCGAGCATGTCGCATGCTTTTGCTGTCTATGTTCATTGGATGATATACCAGGAACGTGTGGTGATTCCTCAACTTTGTTGATTTCGCCGTTTGCGCCTTGCGATAGCAAAAGCCACGCCCAATGCAAGACCGGTGCCGCCACCATAGGCAGCATTTCCGAATATCGCACCGATAGCCGTACAGATTGCGATCCAAAAACCTATCCACAGCAACATCGAACTCGTCTCGCGCTTGTCTCTAACCTTCTGTTCTTGAAGTTTGTCGTCCATAAAATTCTGTCCTTTCTATTTGTATGACCAATCTTCATTCTGCGTTCCATTTCATTTTGCAAATACAAACCGCCAGGCGAGAAGACCGATGACGGCAGCCGCGAGAAGCCCAACGCCGATGGCTTTCACGGCGGCAAACTCATCGTAACATTCGGTTGCCACCTCTCTTCCCTCCATCGTCGCCACGATCCAGTACGCTTCAGCCGACACTCGCGCATCCCGCGCTTGGTCGCCATAGCTCCCCGTAATGCCATCTTTGTTTGTGTCACCACGCCCGGAAGCGATACCGGCAAGATAATAAGTCCCTTCTGCTTCAATAATGAGTGGACCACCGCTATCGCCGGGACCGCAGAATCCCTCTAACTCGGTTGCCGACGGCGGTGCGTCAAATGTCGAAACAAGCCAGTATTTTTCTACCGCGTCAATCTTGTTTGTTGCTGCCCTTTTTTTGTTATCCCACATATCGATTGGGTTAGGACCCGTTAACCCAGTTCCAGAGAAACCGCTACCCACAATTGTAACAATCCTCCCAAGTTCGTCTGTCCCTCGGTATATTGGAATTGGTTCGATACCTTCCACTGGTCTTGTAAGCTTTATAAGAGCCATGTCATGAGCGGGATGAGCAGAAGTCCAGCACGGATGAATTACAATCTTCTCGATTTCATATTCCTTTCCCACAAACTTAATCATTGGTAAAGGTGATTGGACAGAGATCCCGTCTCTGACATGTCCCGCGGTTAGAATCCATTGAGGGGCAATTAACGTACCTGTGCCCTCAGGATGGGGAGCCGGTCCACCGACACGACAAACAGCGGGGAACCGTGCCGCGAGTGCGAGGTATTTCGCGTCATCTCTGTCGTGGCGAATGACTACACACATCGTAGTCGAAACGAGAAATAATGCAAGCGCTACGAGTACGATGAGTAGCCTCGTGCATTGAGTGAAATTCTTCATCTTAGAAAGGTTCTTACTTTGTGCTTAACGGTCGCGTAATCATGTGCGCCTATCGAATGATAATGAGTTTTCTTGTTTCGACCTGGCTGCCTGCCTGTAGTCTGTACAGGTAAACGCCTGTAGGCTGACCGCTGGCATCCCACAGGATTTCGTGTGTGCCCGGCTGCATCGGTTCGTTCACGAGTGTGGCGACTTCGCGGCCTAGCACGTCGTAGACCTTCAACATCACGTGACTGACTTCTGACCTCTGACTTCTGACTTCTGGTATCTGATATCTGATCTCTGTCGTTGGGTTGAACGGGTTGGGGTAGTTCTGGAACAGCGTGAGCTCTTTCGGTATGAGGTCGTGTACTTCGCCGACATCTGTGGGCATTGAGTACTTGAATACCCGCCCATCAAAGCTCCCGGCAAACCCGAGGTTTGCGTTCACAAACGTCATGTGTGTTATGAAATTGGCGGGCAAGGTTTCCTGAACCCAGTTTGTGCCAAAATCAGTAGTACGAAAAATACGTCCTCTTCCGGCTGCATCATCAGCGACCAGGAGTCTGATTGTGTTGGAACCATCTTTCACACTGTTCATATTTAGGCACCGCCACGTTGATAGTCCTGAAGGGGGTGTGACGCTCGTCCATGTCAAGCCACCATTAGTCGTGCGTTTGAGATCTCTACCGTAAGACCCAATCATTCCATTGTTGGAATCAACGAATGCAACACCACTGTAAAGCAATTCGCTCGACCAGAGTGTGCCGGGCACTGTAGAAAACGTCCAAGTCCCATCGGCTCCACTTGTTGTTCGGAAGATTCTGGCACTTGTTGCACCTGGTGCATTCGTCGAGCTTCCAACCCAAATTCTATCCGTACCAATATAATCAAAGGACTCAGCATGGCCGTACTCACTGTTGAGAGCGGTCGGTGCGTGGTTTGAGAGTATCCAATTCGTTCCGCCATCCGTTGTGAATCTGAACTGCCACGGCTGACCACCGCCAATAGGTTCTCCGATGAGGAAGCCACTACTCACGTCATGCATTCTGATTCCGTCAAATGCTACCCCGGGTACGCTGAGTTGCATCGTCCAACTGAGCCCACCGTCGGTCGTCCTATACACGTGGCCATCCCCAGAATACGTGCCAGCCCATGCGTTGCTAGAGTCAAGAGCATACCCGATGAGGAAGTCGACCGGAGCTATTCCCGTGTTACGCAGCTGCCAGTTTACGCCTCCGTTGGTTGATCGGTAGACGAATCCTCCCGCACAGAAGCACCACATAGTGTTTTGGTCGGGCGCTGCAATTGTCAACGTATACGGACTTGGCAACGGAAGTGTGCTGATGTGGGTCCATTGTCCCTGTGCAAAGAGGAGAGAGTTGCAAAGAAGTGCGAGCAACACTGTGAGTCTCATTGGTGTCATGATTTGACTCCGCGAGTAGTGTTCATTTTGTGAGGAGGAGCTTTCTGCCAAGAACGACTCCCTCGGCTTGCAGACGAACGAGGTACACTCCACTTGATAGACCACTTGGATCCAGCAAGACTTCATGAGTGCCTGCACTTCTCATCTCGCTCAATAAGACCCTGATCTCCTGTCCGAGCAGGTTGTAGAGCTTCAGCGAGATGAACGATTCCTTCGGTACGTCAAAACGAATTCTTGTGGCAGGATTGAACGGATTCGGGAAGTTCTGATGCAGTACATACCGTGACGGAACCGACGGCTCTTTGTCAGGGACATGAACAAGAGATACGGGGACCAATGCTATGTACGCGTCACTGTTGTACCCGCTCCGCATGTCCGTCCAGGACGATATGACGGTTGATGATGTGGCAACGACGCAGTTGTAATCTCCGATGAAGTACGGGTAATCGCCGGTGAGTGGATTGAATGTCTGCGTGTTTACCCTGAAGTCACGGAAGGTCGTACCGCCATCTCTCGAAACGGCAATGTAAATGTCCGTCAGTATGTTGTTCGGATCGTTCCTGCTGTCCGAATAGACCACATAGACATTGCCTTCCGGACCAACGGTAACCCAGGGGTGCCATTGGTCTTTGCCATTACCGAGAGTGTCCGTATTGACCCTCAGCGATGGAGACCATGTTCCACCACGGTCTGTCGACTTTAAAAGGAGGATATCCGGGTCTCCATGTCTTGCGTCAGCCCAGACAGCGTAGACTGTACCAGAGACTTGATCAACTGCGATTGATGGGAGACTCCAGATAACAAAAGTACTCTTGAGTCGTGGAAGCGTTTGACCTCCGATCGTGATGACGGTGCCAATACGAATCACGTAATCGATGACCACATCCGTGCCGAACGTGACTCCGCCGTCGGTTGATTTGTCGATCATCATCCTCCGGAGATTGCCGAACTCCCTGAGCCATGCAACATAGACAGTCCCGTCAGGACCGACCGTGGGAACCGGCGATGCTGCCGCCGATGCATCGCTGATCTGTACCGGCGTGGTGAACGTAGCGCTTGTTGAGGTCTTGCGTGAGAAGTAGATGTGATCGACCAGCGCGGGAAATTTTCGTGACCAGCACGCGTAAACGGTGTTGTGATGTGGACCGCTGGTCAGATCAGTAGCAAGAAATATCCTGTCATCAAAAGGCCGGGAGCCCGTGCCAAGGTTTTCCGCGACAGCGATCGGTGGTCCCCACGACATTCCACCATCGGAAGAAACGTTGACATACACACCATTATCGATCTGATACTGGCTGCTGCCATTGTCGTTTGCGAGATATGCGTAGAAAACCCGGCCATCGGCATCGAACGTCAGCGCAGGGTCACCAGTGCGATCCATGTATGCCGGTTTGTTGACAGGAACTGTTGCCCACGTGCTTCCGCCGTCAGTCGACCAATTCGCATACACCTGTCCCGGAAGGTTCGGACCGCCACCGCGCCAGTCCATGCACACGAGAATAAGGTTGCTGAGGTTCACAGGATTGACAGCGATGAACGTTTCATCCTGAATGGCGCTGTGCGGAGTGACTCGAACGTTTTGAAAAGACACTCCCGACAGATCTGCCGGAACAAGGGCGGTGGCAACACTCTGATCCAGCGCGTTGGTATGCGATGAGAACCCTTGAGGTAAGGTGAGGCTTGGTGCACTCGCAAACTGAGCTCGCAACATTTCTTCACATATAAGGGCTATGCATAAAGCAGCTATCGTACGCTTTATGCGAATCTCCTCCAACGGTCCGGGGCTGGGCATCGTGTCACCATAATTTTTTAAACAACAGAGTAAGTCCTCCGAGTACAAGCCCTGAAATTATTCCTATAATTGGTCCGGTAATGAGAACGAAATATCTTGGTTGAATAAATGTCGTTTTCTTGAAACCCTCTTGTAAGGATGGATTATTTAGTAAGTATGTGTCAAAGAATGAAGATTGTGTCAGCCCGTTGATAATTCCCCAAAGCAAACCGATTAGCAAGCCGTGCAGAAAGGTTTTGTGATCAATGTTTTTTGACAATACTACTGCGCTGATAACGCCAAAAAGAAACCAAAGATAAGGTTCAAGTTTTTGTGTGAAGCCCTTTACCGATAGCACTCCCATTATTATTCCAAATGATGAGAGCAAGGCGATCAATGTCCAGTCCATAGTTTTAGTTTTCATTTTTTGTTGGTCACGAATTTGCCGACGATCTGCACAAGCTCACCATGAGTGCAAAAGATAGCTTTGGGAAACTGCCTTTTTATTGGTTGAACTTTCTCGGGCTGTCCTCCTGCAAAAAATAGCGGGACATGTTGTCGTCTTTTGGACCTCCCAAAGCCACTCTGCATATTGTTTACCGTGTGAGGGCAATCTGTCCAGCGATATTACAAAGATGTCCGGTAGGTTGCCGCCCCATTTTGGGGGTTACTGAATGTTCCAATGAAAATAAATTTTGAGTCCGAGTTCTTTGAGGGGTTTTACCCGCTCCTTTAACTCTTGTTCGTTCCAATGGAGGTAGAAAAGTGTTGTCATGGTTTCACCCTTTGACTGCTGCCAAGGAATGAGATAGACAAATGAGAAAAACATACATTGATGTTACCGATGCTTCCGGAATCTCACAAGGGGATCATCACCGCATGCGAATGATCAGGCCGTTCCCCCACGTGCCAATCCAATGTCTCCCGTTATCATCCATGATCTGTTCATATGGCATCTTATCCCCACCAGGATAATTCGAGCTCGAGTAGACTTGCCAGCTTGCCCCGTCGAACCGAACAAGACGACCCTCCCATGTTGTTGTGTTGCCGTTCCATGTTCCGAACCACACAACATTGTTCGCATCGACAAGCACGGACCAAATATTGATATGTGGAAGTGGTGAGTTTCCCGTGTTGTACGTTGTCCAGGCGGAGCCATCGAACCGTGATACACCGCCGCTGTGCGTTCCGAACCACTTGGTGCCCTGATTGTCGATTGCAATGGACTTCACAACATTGTTGGAGAGTCCAGAATTACTCGTGCGATAGACAGTCCAGTTGGTTCCATCGAACCGCGCAGCGCCTCCTTCGGTGCCAAGCCACATAACACCGTTCATGTCAAACACAATTCTGAGCACATTGTTGTGAGGGAGCGGAGAATTGGACGTGCTGAAGCGCGTCCACGTTGTCCCATCAAACTTAGCGAGGCCAGTTCCGAATTCAGTGCCGATCCAGAGATTCCCTGACGGGTCTAGGGCGATCGTCTTGATGAAGTTGGATGTCAGCCCTGAGTTTGAGGTATTGAAGACGGTCCATGTTGTATCTCGGTAACTTACCAAGCCATAGCCCCACACGCCGATCCACTTTGTTCCATCGCCGGCAATGGCAATCTCGCTTATATCGTTGAACGGGAGACCGGAATTAGAACTGTTGAAGATTGTCCAGTTTGTGCCGTCGAAGCGGGCAAGACCTGTGTATGTTCCGATCCAGGCAACACCGTTCCGGTCGATGGCAATGGCATTAACATCATTGTGAGGAAGCGGAGAGCTGGCTGTCGTGTACACAGTCCAGCCCTGAACGGGCGGAGTGACGGCGTTGCTTTCTGTTGCGGACTTCTTGCATCCAATCCCCACCAGCGGAAAAACTAAGCTAACGAGTAGTATTTGAACATTCGATTGAAGAATCTCTACAATATGATTTTCCAAAAGTCTACGGCGTAATATCAATCCTGCGTCTTTCTTTCACAACAAGATTGTCACGAGTTGCTTAAGAGAGGCGCGAATCGGTGGATCCGGCACACGAATTACATCACCCGAGAAGAGAATTCTAACTGACATGCAAGTTTTTTGATATCCTCATCGGTATTGACGATATTTGTCTTGCCTATTCCTTCAACTTGGTAGAGAACAAGACGAGGAAACCGCCAATGGCATATAACAAGCGTAAGCACGGCGCTCGCACATCTGGTAAGGCGAAGATGAAACCAAATTTGACAAGATATAAAGTGCTCGCTCCATTGTTTTTGCCGCGGGTTGGTATGTGCGCTCCGCCGCAAGAGAATGAATCATTTGATAGCGGCGTCGCGCACTCATTCGATAGCGGCAAAAACAACGGCGTGCTTACGCTTGGAGTTCCATAACAAAAATGCCCTTGACCGTTTCGCGCAACGGGCTTCATATCTTTCCTTCGCATCTCGTTTCATTTCACGTCGTTTTTTTTTATCTTTACTCTGCAAATCGTTGATGTTTCCGCATTAGGTGTCTGAGGTGATCGACCGCTATACACGCCCGGAAATGGGCAAAATCTGGCAGGAAGAGAACAGGTTTCGTATCTGGCTTGAGATCGAAGTCCTTGCATGCGAAGCACAGGCGGCATTGGGTGTCATTCCTGCCGAAGCGGCGAAAACCATCCGTGAGAAGGGGAAGTTCGACGTTGCAAGCATCAATCGCATCGAACAGGAAGTGAAGCATGATGTTATTGCCTTCCTGACGAATGTCGGGAGCTATGTTGGTCCTGATTCCCGGTTTATCCACCTCGGCATGACATCCTCCGACGTGCTTGATACATGCCTTGCTGTTCAAATGAAGCAATCCGGCTATCTGCTATTGTCGGGGCTTGAAAAGCTCAAGGATGTTCTTGCGGAGAGAGCAAAAGAGTTCAAGAACACGCTCATGGTCGGCAGAACACATGGCATTCATGCGGAACCGATCACGTTCGGTTTGAAGCTTGCACTATGGCATGATGAGACGAAGAGAAACATTGATCGGTTGAATGCAAGCGTTGAGCGTGTTTCTGTCGGACAGGTTTCAGGCGCAGTGGGTACGTTTGAACACTTGAGCCCAAAGGTTGAAGAATTTGTCTGCGCCAGGTTGGGATTGAAGCCGGCGCCCGTATCAACTCAGGTTCTGCAACGTGATCGTCACGCAGAATTTCTTTCGGTGATTGCCCTCATCGGAAGTTCACTTGAAAAGTTTGCCACCGAAATACGACATCTTCAGAAGACGGAAGTGCTTGAAGCGGAGGAATATTTCTCGAAGGGACAAAAAGGATCTTCGGCGATGCCGCACAAACGCAATCCGATTGCGAGCGAGCGGGTGGCTGGTCTTTCACGCGTATTGCGTGGCAATGCTCTGGCGACAATGGAGAATGTTGCCCTCTGGCATGAGCGGGATATCACGCATTCATCGGTGGAGCGCATCATCATTCCCGACAGTTGTATTCTTCTCGACTTTATTTTGCATGAAATCACGAATATTATCGACAAGCTCGTCGTTTATCCGGAGAACATGCTGAAAAATCTCAAGAAGACGCACGGGCTGATCTTCTCGCAATCTGTCATGCTGGCGTTGACCAAGGCGGGAATGAAGCGTGAAGATGCATACAGGATCGTCCAATCTGCGGCAATGGAAACATGGGACCATGGCAAGGATTTCAAGGAGTTACTGTTGGATAACAGCGAGGTTCGTTCCTCCATAAACGAAGAAGAACTCGCGGGGTTGTTTGATATGAAGCAGTCGACAAAGAACGTCGATTATATTTTTCAGCGGGCGGGGCTCGCGTAAACTAACGGGCAAAGCGTATGACAAAGAAATTTCAGAACTTCATCGACGGCAAATGGGTCGATGCGAAATCAGGAAGGACGTTTGAGAACAGAAATCCGGCTCATTGGGATGAAGTGGTCGGAGTGTTTCCAAAGTCCGGAAAAGAGGATGTTGATGCCGCTGTTTCGGCGGCCCGAAAGGCATACGAGAAGTGGCGGCTTGTACCGGCCCCAAAACGCGGCGACATTCTCCGCAAAGTCGGCGACATCATGATCGCGAAGAAGGAGGAGCTGGCCTCTCAAATGACGCGCGAGATGGGTAAGGTGCTTGCCGAAACCAGGGGTGATGTTCAGGAGGGCATTGACACCGCATACTATGCGTCGACGGAAGGCAGACGCCTTTTCGGACACACCGTTCCTTCGGAGTTGCCAAACAAATTTAACATGGCGATTCGCGTTCCCATTGGTGTTGCGGGAGTCGTTACTCCCTGGAATTTCCCGATGGCAATTCCCACCTGGAAGATCTTTCCGGCTTTGCTCTCCGGGAATACTGTTGTCTTCAAACCTGCGTCGGATACCCCTGCTTCAGCAACTTCGCTGGTTGAAATCCTCATGGAGGCGGGAGTTCCCGAAGGCGTTGTGAATATTGTCCACGGCGGCGGTGGTGATGTCGGTATGGCAATCGTATCGCATCCTGATGTTGACCTTGTGAGTTTCACCGGTTCGTCCGGTGTGGGCATTACGATTTCGGAAGTTGCGGCCAAGACATTGAAACGCGTTTCCCTCGAACTTGGCGGCAAGAACGCCCAGCTCGTCATGCACGATGCGAACCTCGACCTTGCGCTCGAAGGAGTCTTGTGGGGCGCGTTTGGAACCACCGGCCAGCGATGTACAGCAACAAGCCGGCTGATTCTGGATGAGAAGATTCACGACAAATTCTTATCCATGCTGGTAGACCGCGTTGCAAAACTCCGCCTTGGCAACGGACTTCATACCGGCGTTGACGTTGGACCGTGCGTGAATGAGGGACAGCGAAAGACAGTGCAGAAATATGTGGAGATTGGTCTAGAACAGGGGGCCACTGTTGTTGCCGGAGGTGAAATTCCTTCCGCCCCAGAACTTGAACGCGGCTGGTTTTACAAACCCACCGTGTTTGCAGGTGTCAAGCCCGATCATCGCATTGCCAAGGAGGAGATCTTTGGTCCTGTTCTTTCAGTAATCAGAACGCGTTCGCTGGAAGAAGGAATCACAATTCTCAACGATACCATCTATGGGCTTTCCTCTTCGGTTTATACAACCAATATCAACGCGGCCTTTCAGGCGATCCGCGACATCAAAGCGGGGATTACGTACATTAATGCTCCTACCATTGGCGCTGAAGCCCACATGCCTTTTGGTGGAGTAAAGCAAACCGGCAATGGCCACCGCGAAGGCGGATGGACGGTGTATGATTTCTACACCGAATGGAAGGCCGTCTATGTGGACTACAGCGGCGGACTTCAACGCGCACAAATTGACAACTACTAGTCGCCGATGGCCCGCACCAACCTTTATATAGTTTCCCGCTACGAACACCAGGAGTTCTTCTAAGGAACGCACGACATTCATTTCACTGTTTGTTGAACGTTGTGTGCATTTGAAAGGAGAACATTCATGCATATGAATCGGAAGATTCAGCCATCGAATGTGTTACCGACGCTGTCGAAACACATGCTCATCGATGGCTTTGACATTGTTGTCGATCTGAAAAAGAGCAAGGGTTCCTATCTTGTCGATGCGAAGGACGGGAAGCCATATCTTGACTTCTTCACCTTTGTTGCCTCGTCCCCGATCGGTATGAACCATCCGAAACTCACCTCGCCGGAGTTTCAGGAGAAACTTGCCTACGTGTCCGTGAACAAGCCCTCCAATTCGGACATCTACACATCCGAACAGGCAGAGTTCCTCGAAACCTTCGAACGGGTTGCCCTTCCGTCGTATTTCCCCCATGTCTTTTTTGTCGAAGGAGGAGCGCTTGGTGTTGAAAACGCGTTGAAAGCCGCCTTCGATTGGAAGATCCGGAAGAATTTTGCCAAAGGTTACAAAGAGGAGCGCGGAAGACAGATTCTCCATTTCAGTCAGGCATTTCACGGGCGATCGGGATATACTCTTTCGCTCACGAATACCGATCCCGTCAAGACGGACCTTTTTCCGAAATTCAATTGGCCTCGTGTCCACAACCCGGCAATCCATTTTCCCCTCGATGATGAGAACGTCGCCCAGGTTCAGCGGGAGGAGGAAACGTCGATCACTCAGATGAAGGAGGCATTCAGGTTTAACAAGGACGATATTGCAGCGATTATCCTTGAGCCGGTCCAGGGTGAAGGTGGTGATAATCATTTCCGCCCGGAGTTCTTCCGCGCATTGCGTCAGCTTGCCGACGAAAACGAAGCGATGCTGATTCTGGACGAAGTGCAAACCGGCGTCGGACTGACGGGCAAAATGTGGGCGCACCAGCATTTTGTGGAACCGGATATGATTTCGTTCGGAAAAAAGATGCAGGTTTGCGGCTTCATGTGCGGTAGGCGAATTCATGACGTACCGGACAACGTATTCAAAGTGCCAAGCCGGATTAATTCAACGTGGGGCGGTAACCTTGTTGATATGGTACGCGCCCAGTGCTATCTCGAAGTAATCGAAGAAGAAAGTCTCGTGGAGAACGCCCGCCTGATGGGGACGCACCTGGTAGACGGGCTGAAGGCAATGGCAAGTGAACACCCGGACATTGTCGCAAACGCACGCGGTCTGGGGTTGTTTGCCGCATTCGATGCTGCGACTCCGGAACTGCGAAACTCCATCCGCAAGAAAGCTCTCGTCGCCGGATTGATTGTCCTGCCGAGTGGCGAGCGGTCCATCCGGTTCCGGCCGCCGCTCAATGTATCGCAAGATGAGATCAATGAAGGGCTGGGGATTCTTCGCAAGAGCCTAAAGTAGCAGGTGTTGCCAAACCAGAAAAAGGCCTCCAATAATTTGGAGGCCTTTTCGTTATTACTTGAGAAGAAGCATTGATTTCGTGATGGTCCCTGACGGAGTTGACAATCGATAGAAGTACATGCCGCTCGGTAAGTCCCTTCCGATGAATTCTACTTTGTGTTTCCCCGATTTCAGTTCGTGATTCACCAGGTTTGCTATTTTTTCCCCGAGGATTGTGAATACTCCCAGGGACACGTACTCCTTCCCCCGGGTCTCGAATGAGATCGTTGTTGCCGGATTGAAAGGGTTGGGAAAGTTCTGCTCAAGTTTTATTGCGGAAACAACTGTTTGATCATTCCTAACGGCAAGGGGTGGACTCTGCTTGATGTGAAAAGCATCAATCCCGATGAAATCTGAATTTGTTCCGTTGACTCCTCCGGCATAGTGCAAGTAGCGGAAAGCAACGTTGAGATTCATGTTGTTTGGAACTGCTCCTGTCAGGCGATAGGCTTTTCGTGACCACTCGCCTTTTGGAACCGCAAAGTAATCCAGCATGGTGGTAAAGCTGGATGTGTCGGTACCCGTTGTTGAGAGAAGAACCATGAGGGAATCCGGATAGTTGATGTACGGTGGGGGATTGTACGCCGATCTTGTCCAGAAAACCAGAGAGTCCTCCGTGCCCGGATTTAGAACACCCGGCATGGTTAGGCTTATCAGATAGTCATCCAGGTACATTCCATTTGCTCTCTGAAAATTGTTTGCGGCAAACCCCTCTCGTTCAAACGCCGGGAATGGTGATATGGATGATCCCCCAAACCACGGCCCAAGAGATCCTTCATCTCTGTTGATGGTGGTCCAGCCAATTGGTGGGAATATCAACGTGTTAAACCCTTCAAAAAAAAGAACCGTTGTATCTTGGAAGAAGATTGTTGTTCGAAGTGAATCATTCTCTTCGTTCTGGTCGCCGACAACTTCCACCCAGACAGCGAGCGAATGCTCACCGGGAGGTAACCCTGGAATGGCGAGGGAGAGAGTATCAAATTCATCACGCTCAAGTGTGTCGTTTACTGCAACAGGGACCTGAATCTCATTGTCCAACTCCCAGCCGAGCTGGTATTCCAGCTCGACGAACGTTCCGACGTTTTGTACGATGACGAGGACTGGAGAAACTCCTTGTGCTACAATGATAGAGGATTGAATATTACCTGACTGTGCCGGATATCGTCCTGAAGCGGCTTCGGCTGTTGATCGTGCAAAACGGCTTCCCGGCGATAGGAATTGGACTGCTCGAAGATCATGGAATGCCGAGTCAGCGATGCGCACCTCGTCGATGTACATGTTGTTGCCGTACCGGCTTGTTCCTCGAATGCTGAGAAACGCTCTGCTCGTGCCAACATAGTCGTACAGGGACAACGCTATTTTTTCCCAACCTGCTACGGCTGAAAAGCGTCTGAACCCGGCGAGCGCAATCCATGGCCCCGCAATGCTATCTCCGCTCGTCGCCTCAATATGGATTGAGTCATACGCCGAGGGAAAATCAGTATCGTGGTTGAAATATAATTCAAGGAAAGGATCGACTGAGCCGGACAAATCAACCGCCGGCGATGTGAGTCGCGCCTGTTGGTTTGGGCCGGCATCATACGAATTGAATTTCGCCTGTCCGGGGGGACCGAACGGCGCCACCGGAGGATTCGTCCCCATGCCGACAACGCTCCACGCTGCGGTCGGCCCTATGATTTGATTCGTCGTCCAACCAGCCGGGATTCCAGGACCGCTAAAACTCTCCTGCAGGTAGTTTAACAGACGATGCGGTTGAGTTTGGGAGAGACCTGAAACAAGCAGGAGGAGGATGCATGAGCGGAACATGGATACAATATAGCCCAACGCCATGCAAAACAAAAGCTCCCGTCGGGTGACGGGAGCTTTTTTGGTGGGGCGGGAGATTGAACATCCCTATTTCATGAGTGTCATTTTCTTGGTTGAGCGGAATGTCTGGCCAGAACCGGCAACGGCATCAAATGTGTAGAAGTAAATGCCGCTTGCGAGTTGTGTTCCGGAGTTGTTCCTGCCATCCCACTCCAGTGAGTAGTAACCGGCTTCCTGTGGTCCTGCCACGAGGGAAGAAACCTCCTGGCCGAGCACATCAAACACCTTCAACGTAACCGTTGCGGCTTCCGGGAGACCATATGTAATCCTCGTCGATGGGTTGAAGGGGTTTGGATAGTTCTGTGACAGGGCGAAGACCGTCGGGATTGCAGTCGGTTCGGCGGCCACGACCAATCGCGCAACTGACGGATTGGATACCACCGCCTGCCCGGTGCCCGAAATTGCACGTGCGGCAAGGATGTTTCCATTAATACCATCACGCAGAGTCAGGCGATGCTCCGACCTCACGTTCCATGTTACGGTCAGCGGATAAGCCGTTGACTGGATGCTGATGGGGAACTCGGCCTTGCTGCGCAGGTCGGGGAGAATGGATTCTACCATTCGCTGCGACGAGAACCGCGCGTCGAAAACTCCCAGCGGTCCGGCAGGCGGCATTTCAAAGTTCTCGCCGGGATGTTCGCCGAGGTACAGAGTCTGTGCCCCACCTTTGCTGTCGCTGATTGTGATCGAGCTGAATTGTTCGAACCCAGTTCCACCCCCGATGGCTGGAGCAGATGCCGGTTTCAGGGTAGTTGAAAGAATCACGCTTCCGGCTCCATTTGCCTTCATCCAATAACCTAGTCCGGCCACAATGGTTGATGCAGGAGTGTAACCGCTCGCAAAGCCAAAGAATGGAGAGGTCCTTAATCCAGAGGGGATGGTGGTGACATTTCCTGTATCAATGGACGATGAGATCGATCCCAAGATGTTCCATCCGTCAACAACTGAAATCGTGTCGGCGAGGATGAAGGAGCCTGTGATGAGAGCAGTGGTGCCTGCAGAGAACTTCTCCCAGTATCCCTTTCCGTTCTGGAGAATGTATTCCTGAGAGTATCCCGAGCCCGGTGTGTATTCGAACGCATAGTCGAATGATGAAGTTGGGAAGAGTTGCTTTACGGAATCATCAGTGGTTATCACGGGATTTGAAACGAGATTCCACCCGGCCTGGATAGGGACGCCGACTGTGCTCGAACCAACGATGAGATGAATCGGGATGGTCTTTGGAGTGTTGGCAAAATCATTGCTCTCGATTTGAAGAGCCGCCGTATAATCCGTTTCGGCGGGCGACAAGCCGTTCGTGTCGAACGTGAGGACAACCTTGACGCTGTCGCCAGGTGCGACGGTTCCGCTTGTTGGGTTCTCCGAGATCCATGAAACATCCTTGGCCAGTAACACAGCGAGGTTGTCATGCAAATAGGCCGCATTGAAAACCACCTGGAGTCCCACAGTTCCGCTTCCGTTTTCCATGCCGACGGTCGCGGAGTTGACCGGATCGTTCACATCCAGATACTGGAAAAGAATTCTTCCATCTGCGTAGAGAATTACCTGAAAGGTGTAGGGGCCGAGTGGAGGCGTGGTGCCGTAGTGGGGCACGTTTGTGTACTGAATGATAAAGCGATTATTCGCGACGTCATGGTAGAAGTTCACCTGACCGCTGTTTCTGAGATCCAAGTCATCCCACAACGGATAAACCGCATCGTTGGGGGCCGCGGTCGCCGGGATCGCAACATTCGAGAATGTCGTGGATGTATTCGAGGTTGTAAAACTGATCCATCCGTTCGTCACCAGCTTTACCGAATCAAAGGTATTGCCGTAATACGTGAAGGGGAACGGAATATCTCGAATGACTCTTCCATCATCCGCGTTTGGCGTACCGGTGGTGCTCAGCCATGCCGCACGAGGAACCGAGTCGCCAAGCGTGGTGATGTCCAGCCAATCAAAGACCGGGCCTCCGGGTTCGTCACTGTCAATCCAGCGATATCCGGCGCTATCCGGTCCGCCCGAGCCTTCTGCTACAGGCGTACCAACGCGTGGATCTTTTTCATCTTTTCCATACGGAATCACCCAGCCGTCTCGTCCGCGACGCGGTGGGTACAATTCATCCGCCTGGGGCTGCGGTAAGATGGCGACATTCGGTTGCCCGAAGGTCTCTTCAATGCTCCACGTCAGGGACGCGCCGCCGGTGTTCTTGATTACCAGTGTGTCGGTGACGACAATGTTCGGGGCAAGGACCTTCGTGATCGAGTCAGGTACGGTAACCAAGGTCGGACTGGGAGTTACCACGAGCGTAATCGCAACGTTTGTGGATGGCTCGCTGGGGTCGTTACTGGTCACCACTACGTTTGTGTTGTACGTTGCCGGTGTCAATCCCGTGGCGTCAAAGTTCACCGTGATCGAGGCGTTTGAGCTTCCGCTGATCGTATCTGCGGTTGGCGAAACACTCAGCCACGCAACGCCTTCGCTAATCCCCACAATCAAATTTGACGGTGGCAATGTTGTGTTGCTGATCGTAAACGACTTCGAGTTGGTTTCGTTGGATTGCAATGTATCTGCGATCGAAAGAGGCGAAATGTCTATTTCGGGTGCAGAGTTGCTTGCGTTGAAGAACTGGAGAATCTTTGAAAGGAGGGAATCCTTGTTACCCGCCTCAGCAGCGGTATTTACCAAGCCTCCGAACTCCGTCACCATTGCGACCGACCGTCCAGTGCCATAGAATGCGTACACCGCCATTGTGTCGTTGGCGGGCGTGGATCCTGGAGCGACCAGCATCGTGCGTGCTGCATTGTCTCCATTCGGGTGGAGTTCATCCATGAAGTTGTTTCCACCGGAGTACGTGAAATTCATCCCGCCCAAGAGGCCGACGCCATTGACGCTGGTAACATCGGCACCTCCATCGGAACCATCGTTGAGGCCGAAGATCGGGCGAACCTGGTATCCACCTGCACTTTCCGGATCGTAGTTGAAGACGTCGCCTCCCTCAAGATAGAGCTTGCCCCCGTTGGTCACATATGTGTTCAGCGCAGGGCCTTCGGGATCTGAAGCGAGGATAACGTGGTTGTTGCTGTAAATACCCACGACTGCAAAAATTGCGTCATAAACGCTCAGGTCCGAGCCAAACTCAAACAGCGAATCGGTTTTGAAACTACTCTTACCAAGCCGCGTAAGGGCAGCGGATAAGGAATCGCCGCTTTGGCTGATCGCATCTGAGGGCTGCCAGATAAGAATATCGGGTGTGCTGCCGACGTATCCTCCCACGCTTAAACTGAGAGCACTATATCGACGCGGCACAAGCGTATTATATGCCTGAACTTGATACGTGTAAACAAATCCTTGCGGAGGAGTATCGATGTACTGGGTGGATCCAGAACCGACCGAATCAATCAAAGCCCCATTGCGCCAGATTCGCGTTCCGCCGAAATCGTGAATGGGGGTACCGTCGTCCTGAGTCGTCGGGTTGGTCCATGAAATTGTCGCTTGAGTGCTCACGGTCGGAGACGTAATGACGATTCCGACATTGCTTGGAGCAGATGGTGTTGGTGAGCCACCTGCAATCTTTGTCACTTCGACGGCACTGCTGAGGCTGTCATTTGCTGTGAGTCTGGTTTGCAATGTATAGGTGTATGATTGATATGTAGTCCGGCCGCCATCATTGTACGTCGCCGTGGGTGGCGTGACCTCTGCGATTTGGACGCCGTCGCGCTTGATGCGCATGACAAACGATCCAATTGGGCTTCCATTGACAAGCGTGGTCGGGTTGGTCCAACTCAGCGCTATGCTTGTTGGAGTCGTGAAGTCACTTGTTGCGAGGACGTTCGTCGGAGGATTCGGGTCCACCGGGTCGGCAAGAACGATTTTGTCATAGTAAACGTTCGGGTCCTTGCGTGGGGCCCCGCCCGAGAGATTGTCGCGGTTATCTGACCACACAACATGAAACGCATCTGCTGTTGCGACCGCATGACTGTAGTCGCCCATGTATACTGAGTTAACGAACGAATCTCTTCCGAACTCCGGTAATGAGGGCACATCGCTGATGGCGAAGCTGGTGGCAAACGTCAGCGTTGATCCGGATATGCTAGCGATACGTCCGTAGTATTTGAACTCATTGTTGCTGTCCGGATCTTCCTGGCGGCTGTAGTAGAACACACCCAGTCTACCTCCATCAGGTGTAACCGCAATTGTTGGTTGCCATTGATCTGTTGTTGTTGCGTCATCATTCACCTTCGTGGGAGAGCTCCATGTGGCGCCCCCATCCGTAGAGGTCGTGATGTGCACATCCGCTTTGTCCGCTCCGGCCCCATCGTTGTTGTAGACAACGTACAGATGGCCGCTTACGGGGTTGAGAGAAACGTGAGGAAACTGGTTGGACCGGAAGGAGGAAAATGTCCCAACCCCTTGCCGCAATCCTGTGAGGCTTAGATCTCCATTAGTTCCACCCACCAAACCGCTCACAACGGTAACAGCTGCTCCAAATGTGGCACCAAAGTCAGTAGACTTCCTTACTCGTATCTGATCTGCAGTCCCGTCAAACCAAAACGCATAAACAGAATGGTCCGTGCCTACTACGACGTAGGCTCCCTGCATTCCAGAGACAATATTGACACCACCGCTCGGACCAAATGTCGCGCCATGGTCCGTTGAGCGGAAGACATAGATGCCACTTGGAGCACCGAAGCTCCGTGAGATCATGTAAACGTTGCCGTTGCCTGTTCCGGGGAAGTTATCCACCACATGCCATTGCTTATCTTCACTGCTTCCTCCCGGTGTTGCGTTCACCGGTGCCATCCATGTGACACCATTGTCGTCCGATCGCCACATTTGAATTGTGCCTGAGCCGCTGAATCCGAGAGTTGAAAAGTAGATACGACCGGTTGTTTCATTGCGGGCAAGCACAGGGTCGCCAGCATCACCTACAGTGCTTGTGGGAAGTGTACCGCCGTCAGTAAACGTGCCGCCGCCATCGGTTGAATATGACCATCCGGTAAACTGGTTATTCGAACCATTATACGAGCCGCCATCATTGAACCCGATGACAATGTTGTTGCCAAAGGCAAGGATATCAGTTTCGCTCTGTGTGAAACTCGCCGTGCCGGTGGAACCCGTGTTGTTGTTTACAAGCTTGTCCGTACCAAGCGCGGAAGCCGGAACTCTTTCGGCTTTCTGACGAATAGCCGGTGACTTGGTTTGTGCTTTCTGCTCGCGCAGGTCATCGCGCACTGCCGCGGTGCGCTCGGGTATGTCTTGGCCGGTGAACGCGTATGCGCAACAGATCACCAGCAACAGCAACACGTATGTAGATTTGGACATGGTTCCTCCTTGAATGGAAGGTTGTGGCGTTGAGTAATGAATCACAGTTTCGGAAGGGGATGACAACTACGGAAATGACCAAGCATTGCTTCAATATGAGGAATGAAAATGACAGTTTCAATCGGATGGGGATAAAAAAACTCCGACCGGCTTGCACCGATCGGAGTTTTTGACTACGAGGCCGTAACCCCGTGCTACTACGGGGTTCCAGCCATTTACTTCATTAGCACCATCTTCTTCAGCGATGTGAATACTTCTCCTGAGGCAGAACGCGCTTCGAGTTGGTAGAAGTACATGCCACTGCTGACGTGTGTTCCGGGTGACGATAGCCCGTTCCACTCAACGGAGTACGTGCCCGCTGCCTGCTGTCCCTGAGCCAGAACTGCAATCTCGCGGCCGAGGACATCGAATATCCTCAACGTAATCTCTGACTGCTCAGACAACCCAAACTCAATCTTGGTACTAGGATTGAACGGGTTCGGGTAGTTCTGTTCCAGAGAGAAAGTCTCCGGGATTCCAGCCGTCGGGTCGGGACGAATGTCCGTGAGGACGACGTTAATCGAATTGCCGAGGCGCTCAACCCATGCACGCTGTGCAGCCTTGGCTGCCGCAACAAAATTGGCGAGCGAGTTTCCAGCCGCGATACCAAAGCCAACGCGCTTCGTACCAGCCGCCGGAACGTTGTAGGGTCCGACGCCGAATACCTGTCCATGATCGACCGCCGAACCGTTGTCGCCGTTCGGGTTGGTGGTACGGTTGGTAGTCATGTACAAGTACTTATCGGCTTTTGTCATGTGCGGTGGAAAAATCTCCGTGCTCTGAACAGCAATTCTACGGCCAAGGAACTTGTTCTCATTCAACGGAACAATGCCAACCCACGCGGTGGGTCCGGCCCCTTGGTGCAATTCCAATGCTTCGAACGGGAACGGATTGCCGCCGTTTACGCCGGGAATGGTATTGGTCGAGTCAACAACAACCTGACCGCGATCCTGGGCATTCGTCGGGTTTACGTCCCAATCAAAGTACCCACCGGCAACCAAACCGGTGAATGTGCCCCCCGTTGTGTTCTCAAGATCGAGCTGGAAGATGATGAAGTTTGCAAGTCCGGCGCTGTCCCACGTTACAGACTTCTGCCACACCTTCACCCCAAATGGAGTTTCGGCGAGAGAATCATTGTAAGAAGTCAGCAGGATTCGAGCGTTGCCTGATGATTGCGACGAGTCCATATTGCCCGTGAATTTGAAATCTGCGTCGAAGGCTTCGGGGCTCTGATTGTTGCGAGCGGCGTTCGAAACCCGGACCGTATCAAGGCCGATCATAAATGCACCCTCAAACAAACGCTGTCCCGCGGTGCTGATCGGGTTGAACTGGAATCCGCTTCCCGGACCTGTTCCGACAAAGGCATTAAGCGAGCCGACGTTGCCTTCATTCGTCGATGTTGTACGGAAGGCGGAAGTAACGTGGTCCGCGCGCCCTTCAACAATCGGGGGAATGTTGGACTGAATCGTGAACACGGCGTTGCTCACATCGAACACAGCCGCGTTTGCCTTGTCGGATACACGGACGAGACACGCGGTGGAAGGTGTGTTTGGAATCAACCATGAATAGCTTCCGAGCGCGTCCAGCTTTGGATTCGGCGCCGTCACACGTGCCGGAAAGCCGGTTGAAATGACTGTCCACGTTGAACCGTTGTTCGTTGAGTATTCGATCTTTACGGTGTCAACATTGTTTTTTACCCACATAATCTGGTAGGTCTGCCCGACCGTCCACACTTCGCCGCCGTTCGGTGCTGTTACGCCGATAGTGGAACTTCCGCCGCCGCTAACCAGCAAGCGAACAGGAACTCGGGTTGGAGTGTTTGCGAAATCGTTGCTGGCGATTTCAAGAACAGCCGTATAAAGATCCTCGGCAACCGTCAGTCCGGATGTGTTGTACGTAACGGCAACTTTGACGCTATCGCCTGCAGCAACTGTCCCGCTTGTCGGTGCCGCAGACAACCATGAGACATCCTTTGCGAGCAACACTGCAAGGTTATTGTGGAGATAAGCGTTGTTGAAGACCACCTGGAGTCCCACAGTTCCGCTGCCATTCTCCATACCGATGGTAGCGGAGTTCAACGGATCGTTCATTGTCAGATACTGGAA
>Ga0187893_10000280_pt1 | contig 131209 bp, 105 predicted proteins | sample MA1701074metaG_FD_139574 | JGI IMG/M metagenome (GOLD analysis project Ga0187893, IMG submission 139574) | White microbial mat communities from a basaltic lava cave in the Kipuka Kanohina Cave System on the Island of Hawaii, USA - MA170107-4 metaG ...
AGTTCACTCGGATATTTACCACCAGCACCAGAAGCCACGCTCCCTGCTCAGAGAAACCAACTTGAACTGAACCGGGAAAATACTAACATTCAAGTTGGTACATAAACTGGGGGCAGGTCAATACATAGGCGCGAAGGTGTACCTGTCCATCGTTTTCAAGTTGGTTCCCTCCGACAAAGAACTCTTCGATGCCATTCCCATCAACATCTCCCGCAGCAACTCTGCCGGCAACGGAAAGAGAATCCTGCCATGTCACTGCAAAACTATCTCCTGCCACATGCTCAACCACGTAAGCGTTCCCAGTGAATGATGATGTGACGAACTCCCTTCTACCGTCACCATCAAACTCGCCCGGAGAGATGTTACCGGTGCAGTTATTGTCGAAACACCCTGGTGGCAACTGTTTACTCCATATACGCATGAGGTTGTTGACTGTGCTATCATAGCGGGCAACGTAAGTCTTCGCAACATTCGTTGTTTGAGAATCCGGTTCGGTACCTCGATAGACCAGTTCAACTTTGCCGTCATTATCAATATCAACAAGCTCATTGGGGATTCCTGTAGCCCCAAAATGCCATTGTTTAAATTTGAATTTCACTATCGTTGGCAAGCTACCAGTGGCTAGTTGAGTAAATGTTGTCAAGGTATCATTGGCGCTTGCAAATAACTCCAGCAAACTATCGCTGTCTAGGTCACCACGTTTGTTTGGAATACCGGGATGTCCTGGATAACTGTACCGAAATCCCCAAGTGATATCTTGTAGCCTCTCATAAATTCTTGTAAGGTACTCCGATTGGGTTTGATAGATACCATAAGCCTCGGGTCTTCCGTTTCTGTCAAAATCGCCTAGTTGCAATGGAAACCCCCATTCACTAGAGAGTGGAAAGCTATTCACATAATGATATTTCCAGTTATAGAGGCTTGTGTCAAGTGTCCGCAGATCAATAGTTAATGTCGGAAGCCCCAAGTATGTTGGCTCGCGCGGAATTAACATCTTCGTTGAGAATAGCCATGTCTCTCCGGAGACCGGGTCAGTAGCCTCAACAACCTCTCCAAGCAACTGCACGTGCAGGCCGCGATCTGTGAGGCTTTGCATCTCACGCTCAAGCACTCCGTTGTTAGGTAACTGCGGGCTTGAGCCGCTCAGCAACAAGCCGCAAAGAATCACAAGGGGTAAGCGTTTCATTCATTGTTTTTTCTGAACGTGGAGCCTACTGGATTCAGGGGGAAGATAACCTGCGTTCTCGTTAATCTCAAACATGGTGACTCCACTGATCCTGCTTTGAATCTTCACCTTGAAGTTGAAACGCGATTTGTGCATTTTGGCTTTGCATTTCAATGGTTTTTGTAAGTATTCCTCTGTAGTCAAAGGCAGCCGCTGGATCTCAAAGCGTTTCACTTCCTTCTAGAACTCACGAAAGTAAAGAACGATGCTTGACATAAGATTCATCAGAGAAAACCTTGAAACTGTAAAGGAGGGCGTTGCAAAGAAGGGCGAGGATACTGCAAAGATTTCGGAGGCAGTAGAGCTGGATGAAAAACGTCGTGACCTCATTCGACGGACGGAAGCCCTCAAGAGCCGGAAGAATACTGTTTCGACGCAGGTGGCAAAGATGAAATCCGCCGGTGAGGATGCATCCGCATTGATTGCCGAAATGAAGTCCGTTTCGGATGAGATTAAGTCCATTGACGATGCGCTTGCCGGCGTTGAGGAACAATTACGGTCGACGTTACTGCAGATTCCGAACATCCCCCACCCTTCCGTACCTGTGGGGAAAACTCCAGCCGAAAACAAGGTTGTCTCAACATGGGGATCGCCCGTTCAAGCGGATTTTCCTCTGAAGCCGCATTGGGAGTTGATTGAGAAATTGAACCTCATTGATTTCGCACGCGGTACAAAGATTACCGGCGCGGGATTTCCGGTCTATATTGGCAAGGGCGCGCAGCTTGAGCGTGCGCTCATCAATTTTTTTCTCGATGAAGCCGCGGCTCGCGGGTACACCGAGATTTTTCCACCGCTGATGGTTAATGCCGCAAGCGCAACCGGAACCGGACAGCTTCCCGACAAAGAGGATCAAATGTACGTGGCGGATCGCGACGGTTTCTACCTCGTCCCGACTGCGGAAGTTCCGGTAACAAATTTTTATCGCGATGAAATCCTTGGTTCCAATTTGCTTCCGATTCGGTTGTGCGCATACACCCCATGTTTCCGACGAGAAGCAGGTTCCTATGGCAAGGATGTTCGCGGGTTGAACAGAGTTCATCAGTTTAACAAGGTTGAACTCGTGAAGTTTGTTCATCCCGAGAAGTCCTATGATGAACTTGAGTCTTTGCGCGCCGACGCGGAACAATTGCTACAGAAGCTCGGATTACAATACCATGTCTTGCTCATGTGCTCAGGCGACCTGGGGTTTACACAATCAAAGAAATATGATCTTGAAGTCTGGGCACCGGGCCAACAGCGCTGGCTCGAGGTTTCCTCGGTCAGCAACTTTGAATCATACCAGGCGCGCAGAATGAACATCCGCTATCGCCCTGATGGCGGTGGAAAACCCGAGATTATTCATACCCTCAATGGATCCGGACTTGCTCTTCCCCGCGTTGTCGCCGCTCTCATCGAGCACTATCAAACCCCAGAGGGCAAGATCATCGTCCCGAAGGTCCTGCATCGGTACACCGGTTTTGAAGTGATTGGATAGCCCTGCCGGATGAAACCTCTGTTGCGGCTCCTGCCGTACCTCAAGCTCTACCGTACTACGCTGGTGTGGGGGTTGCTCACCGTTGTTGCCAGCAATCTCTTCAACGTCGCGCAGCCGTTGTTCGTCGGCAGCGCCATCGATGAACTGAAAGCCGGACTTGACGCCAGCACGCTTGATGGTTCGGCGGTGACGCGCTATGCGCTCCTCATCGTCGGGTTTTCACTCGCAGGTGGATTCTTCACGTTCCTCACGCGTCAAACCATCATCGTGGTGTCGCGCCGGACCGAATACGATCTCCGGAACGACTTTCTTGCTCACATCCAGAAGCTCTCGCTTTCCTTCTTCCAGAATACTCCAACCGGCAGTCTCATGGCACATGCCACGAATGACATCAGCGCGGTGCGGAACTGCCTCGGGCCCGGAATCATGTATCCCGTTGACACCCTGATGACATTCGTCATGGTGTTAACCATCATGCTCTACAAAAGTTGGCAACTCACACTGCTGGCGCTCATTCCGTTGCCACTCGTTTCCTATGCAGTTTACAAACTTGGCAAAGTCATCCATGCGAAATTCGAGGACCGGCAGGAACACTACGGCCGTCTCACAACGCGCGCGCAAGAAAACCTTTCCGGTATCCGCGTCGTGAAAGCATATGTGAGGGAGAAGTATGAAGCCGGACTGTTCCGCACGTTGAGCTGGGAGTATCTGGGCAAAAATCTGGTACTTGCGCGCGTGCAGTCGATCATGTGGCCGCTCATGTTCCTTCTTGTCGGCTTCTCGCTGGTCATTACATTGTACTTCGGTGGCACGTGGGTGATTGACGGACGCATGACCATTGGCGACCTGACCGCCTTTTTCGGGTACCTCCTTATGCTTATCTGGCCGATGATCGCGTTCGGCTGGGTGATCAACATCTTGCAACAGGGCGCTGCATCCATGGGACGGCTTGCAAAAATTTTTGATACCGAACCCGATATCAGGGACACGGCGGCAACGAACAGCTCGATAACAACGATTCGCGGGGACATTGAATTCCGTTCCGTGAGTTTCATCCACCGGAACGCAAAGCGGCCGGCGCTGACGGATATCAGTCTGAAGATTCCTCAAGGAACTACGCTCGCTGTCATTGGACACACCGGGGCGGGGAAAAGCACACTGGTCAGTCTCATTCCGAGATTGTATGATGCAACCGGCGGAACCGTTCTTATTGACGGCGTGGATATCAGAAACATCCCTCTTCACGTCCTGCGCTCACATGTGGGCTACGTTCCCCAGGAGACATTCCTGTTTTCGGATACGTTGGGGCAGAACATTATGTACGGCGTTGAAAGCGGCAACCGGGAACAGATTCTTAAAGCGGCACAAATATCCAATATCGCGCGCGACGTGGATGACTTCCCGCACCAGTACGAAACAATCCTCGGAGAGCGCGGCATTACGCTTTCCGGTGGGCAGAAACAACGGACGAGTATCGCACGGGCAGTGATGCGTCAACCCGCGATTCTCATTCTAGACGATGCGCTTTCGGCGGTTGATACGGAGACGGAAGAAGAAATCCTCAAGCGATTGCGCGGGGTAATGAAAAGCAGAACCAGCATCATCGTCAGCCACCGCATTTCCACGGTGAAGGACGCCGACCAGATTATCGTGCTGAGTGATGGGGGCATCGCGGAACAGGGAACGCACAACGAGCTTGTCGTCCTCAACGGCATATACGCCGAACTCAACCGAAAGCAGTTGCTGGAAAAAGAATTGGAAGAACTCTAATCCATGCAGGAAGAAGAAGTCCTCGGAAAAGCATATGATGCGCGGTTGATGCGCCGCTTGCTGAAGTATCTTCGCCCGTACCGATGGCATGTTGTTGCCGGCATTCTGCTGAGCATTGTTGTTTCAGGAATGGAAGCGGTCAGGCCGTACTTTATCAAGATTGCCGTGGACGAAAACATCGCCCAAGGGGATGCGCATGGCCTCCTGATGACCACGCTGTTATTTCTTTCAGTGATGATCTTCCGCGGCGGCATCCAGTACGTCAGTGCTTACCTTACACAATGGATCGGCCAACGCACAATTTTCGACCTACGCCTCGAGGTCTTCGAGCACCTTCAGCTGCTGGGGTTGAAGTTCTATGACCGCAATCCCATCGGCCGTTTGATTACCCGCGTCACCAACGACGTCGAGGTGCTGAACGAAATGTTCTCCTCCGGCATCGTGATGGTATTCAGCGACGTCTTCACGATTATCGGTATTCTCTACTTCATGTTCAGCATGAATTGGGAACTGGCTCTTGTTTCGCTGAGCGTTCTCCCGTTGCTGTTTTACGGAACTTTTCTGTTCAGGAAAAAAGCCCGCGAGGCGTACCGCGAGGTTCGTCTGCAGATTGCGCGCATCAACACGTTCATGCAGGAACACATCACCGGCATGCTCGTGGACCAGGTGTTCAACCGCGAGAAGAAATCCTTCCACGAGTTCGCTTCGGTCAACGCGCTCCACCGCGACGCCAACATCCGATCAATTTTTTACTACGCGCTTTTCTATCCCGGCGTTGATCTCATCGGCGCAATTGCGGTCGGGCTTATCATCTGGTATGCCGGGGTTGATACGGTCGGCGGGTCGGTCACGCTGGGCACGGTGATTGCATTCCTGCAGTTCAATGAAATGTTCTGGCGGCCAATCAGGGACCTTTCCGAAAAGTACAACATCATGCAAACAGCGATGGCGTCGTCAGAACGGGTCTTCAAACTCCTTGATGAAGATGTTTTTGTAAGCGCGCCGGCAAGTCCTGTCCCGCTCAGGACAATCACCGGTAGCATCGAATTCCGAAATGTCTGGTTCGCGTACGATCCCACTCCCGATGCGACAGGGGCAATCAACTGGGTGCTCAAGGATGTCTCCTTTACGATTCGCGCAGGAGAGACCGCCGCGTTTGTGGGACACACAGGCGCAGGGAAAACGACTATCATCAGTCTTCTGGCGCGGTTCTATGACATTCAGAAAGGAGAGATTCTTGTCGATGGTTTCAATATCAGGGATGTTTCGCAAAGCGATCTCCGAAAGCATATCTCCGTCGTCTTGCAGGATGTATTCTTGTTCTCGGGAGACATCAAGAGCAATATCAGTTTAGGGAATGACACCATTTCAATGGATCGCGTAAAAGCAGCTGCGCGCGTTGTGGGAGCACATACGTTTATCGAGCGGCTCCCGCAGCAGTATGATGAAGAAGTGAAGGAACGCGGCGCGACACTCTCCGTCGGACAAAAACAGCTCATTTCGTTTGCACGCGCGCTTGCACACACACCCCGTATTCTGATTCTTGACGAAGCCACATCCAGCGTGGACACCGAAACCGAGCACCTGATCCAGCAGGCAATCCGGAAACTCCTTCAGGGCCGGACATCCATTGTCATTGCTCATCGCCTATCCACAATTCAAAACGCCCACAAGATCATTGTGATGCACAAAGGCGAAGTGCGTGAAATGGGCTCCCACCAGGAGCTTCTGACTCTTGGCGGAGTTTATTTCAAGTTGTACCAACTGCAATATAAAGAGCAGGAGTTACCCACGCGAGCAATATAGCAATGTTCGCGCCGGATTGGCATGTTCTTCCATTGCTTTGCTTCCAAGCTGCCAGGGCGTTTTTTTTTCAAAACTTGCTCCTTATTTCCAACTATTTTGCATTGCACAGCGATTTTCGATTAATGAACTAATCCTCCGGTGGAACGTGGCTCTTTAGTATCCAACCTTACCCGGCTCCCCGAAAGCTTCCGGGGAACCCTTGCCGGTTTTCTTACGACCATCACCCATTTCAACCAAACAAGGAGAACAGTATGAAGACAAGAATGATACACTTTGATACAAGAGCATGAGATTGTCCGGGCGCACCTTCCGACCTGTTCCATCGCCGGATCGCGTGCGAAAAGGCACGTAGAGGGACAACCTCCGTCCCACGCATGGCCAGCTACTTGCTACTTTCGATAAACTTTCGCACTCATTGAAGGGTAATTTCCTTCGACTCCAAAGAAGGTTCTCCGCGTATGCCATCCAGACGCCGGGGCCGATCTTCCAACCCCGATATTGAAACTGCTGTTGTCCGCCCAGGCCTTCGCCCATCTTTCCTCGATGGAAAGAAACCAGGTTCGGTCCGCGAGAAACCATGTGTCGCTCACTTTGTTCGCGGCTGGCTCCTTCCGAACCAATCATTCATCGGAAATCAGATTACCAGCCCCCTGCATCACAAACCTCTGGTTATTTGTCATCACCGGCTAAACGAGGAGCATCCGTTTCCGAACATTCCTGCCAACCCCGTTGTTGATGAGCTTGAAGGATGGAAACGCCGCTTGGAGATGTTCTCCTATCGATGTATGAAAACGCTTACACCCCCCGCGACCCGGAAAATTCTCGACATTCTCAACCGCTCCACCGTACGGTTGCTGCACCTACACTTTCTTGTCGATGCACGTTTTTTTCTTCCAGTCATTCGCGCATCCAGACTTCCGGCCGTTGTCTCGGCATACGGGTATGATGTTTCCTCTTTTCCCTCAAAAATGTTTGGTGTGGGACTGAGTTACCTCCGTCCACTCTTCTCGGAGAACACTCTTTTTCTTGCAATGTCTGAGGATATGAAGCGCGACATGCTCGCGCTCGGTTGCCCCGCCGCAAAGATCAAGGTTCACTATTATGGAACCGACACTGACCGTTTTCTCTTTCCTGGACGAATATATGAAGAAAAGAATGATCTCCGCGTCCTTATCTCAGGGAGGCTCGTTCCAAAGAAGGGGCATTCGATTGTTCTCGATGCGCTTAAGATTCTTCGTGATGACACTGCGGGCCGGCAGCGCTTCCAGCTGGTCGTTGTTGGCAACGGCCCATTGATGGAGAGTCTGCGTTCCAGGGCGAGAACGCTCGGGCTCGATGATGCCGTCGTGTTTCGGGGGCACGTCGCCCACGAATCTCAGGACCTTCACGACCTCTATCGGTTCGCTGATCTCTTTACCTCACCGAGTCTCACGGTCAACGGTGAAAAGGAGGGTATTCCGGGAACATTGATCGAAGCAATGGCCTCCGGACTTCCTGTTGTGTCGACCCGGCATGCTGGAATCCCTGAAGTGGTAACTGATGACGTCAACGGTATACTCGTCGAAGAAGGAAGCGCCGAAGCGGTAGCCGCGGCACTCAAAAGACTCGCCGGAGACGTCGCTTTGCGCCGGAAGTTCGGACATGCTGCAATGGTCAAAGCGACGAAGGACCTTTCTTTGCGGGAAAAGACGCAAGACCTTGAGGCTATCTACGAAAACATTCTTTCGCGCAACGTCCAGCCGGCGACAACCGCTTCTTCGTAAATCCGCTCCATCGTGCGGTTGCACTAATTCCTCCTCTTTTGTACTTTGATTTTGAAAGTCATTCATCTTCCGATGGACGGTCATGTTGCCCTCCCGGATTTCCAATCCTAGTTCTTAAAAATCGCTCAATGAACAAAGCTCTCGGACTCCTGAACTCCTCTGTCGGCCGTAAGGTTGTCATGGCGCTCACGGGTTTTTTCCTGTTCAGTTTTCTCATTGTTCATCTCTATATTAATCTCTTCCTCTTCAAGCAGGACGGTGGAGCCACATATGATGTTTACGCTGAGTTCATGGCGACCTATCCGCTTCTTCGTCCGATGGAAATCGCTCTGTTTGCTGGATTTTTGCTTCACGCGATTCTTGGGATCTGGCTCGGCATTGCAAATCGAAAAGTGCGTCCTGCTCAGTATCGGGTCAACAAGGGTCGTGAGACTGCTTCCTTTTCGTCACGTATCTCGTTTTGGTCGGGAGTTTTCGTTGCGTTTTTTCTGATCGTTCACATCAAGACTTTTTTCGTGACGTCCCGTTTCTTCCCGGACGGGAGAACGATGTACGACCTTGTTCGTGGGGCGTTTCAGAATCCGTGGTATGTCGTGTTCTATCTTGTTGCTTTGGTGTTCCTTTCATATCACATCAGACACGGATTCCAATCGGCATGCCAAACACTTGGGCTTCGTACAGGTCGGTACGACAAACTGATCGACCTTATTGGTGTATTCTTCTGGGTTGTCATTCCGCTAGGGTTTGCAGCAATGCCTCTCTACTTCTATTTTGTGCACTGACATGAATCTCGACGCGAAAATACCATCGGGACCCATCGAAAAAAAATGGGATAGTCACCGGTTCAACCTCAAGCTGGTGAACCCTGCAAACAAGCGGAAATATCACATCATTGTAGTCGGAACGGGACTTGCAGGTGCTTCCGCGGCGGCTTCGCTGGCTGACCTCGGATACAAGGTGACGTCGTTGTGTTACCATGAATCTCCGCGACGCGCGCACAGCATCGCGGCGCAGGGCGGCATCAATGCTCCAAAGAATTATACAAACGAGGGCGACAGCATCTGGCGGTTGTTCTATGATACTGTCAAAGGCGGCGACTACCGCGCTCGTGAAGCAAATGTGTACCGGCTTGCACAAGTAAGCGGCAACATTATTGATCAATGCGTGGCACAAGGTGTTCCATTCGCGCGCGAGTACGGCGGGTTGCTGGACAACCGTTCTTTCGGCGGTGCACAAGTATCCCGAACATTTTACGCACGCGGTCAGACCGGACAACAACTGTTGTTGGGTGCCTACTCGGCGTTGAGCAGACAAGTCGGCACAGGAAACATAACATTCCATGACCGTCGTGAAATGATGGATCTTGTCCTTGTGAACGGACAGGCAAGGGGAATCATCGTTCGCAATATGAAAACTGGGGCATTGGAACGCTACGCCGGACACGCCGTTGTGCTGGCAACGGGAGGATATGGCAACACGTTTTATCTCTCGACCATGGCCAAGGCAAGCAACGCGACAGCCATCTGGCGCGCCTACAAGAAGGGAGCTTGTTTAGCGAACCCGTGCTTCACACAGATTCACCCGACATGCATTCCACAAAGTGGCGCTTATCAATCGAAACTCACGCTCATGAGCGAGAGTCTGCGCAACGACGGACGAATCTGGGTTCCAAAACAAAAGAACGATCCGCGTCCACCGCATCAGATTCCGGAGGCCGAGCGCGATTATTACCTCGAGCGGCGTTATCCTTCCTTCGGTAACCTAGTTCCGCGAGACGTTGCATCGCGTGCGGCAAAGAAAATGTGCGACGAGGGATACGGCGTAGGGCCGACCAAGCTTTCCGTCTATCTCGATTTTTCAGACGCCGTGCACCGGCTTGGCAAGCAAAAGATCGCCGAGAAGTACGGCAACCTGTTCGATATGTACCATGAGATCGCCGGCGATAATCCCTACGAAACACCGATGCGCATCTACCCCGCCATCCATTACACGATGGGCGGCTTGTGGGTTGATTACAATCTTATGAGTACGATCCCCGGGCTCTACGTTCTCGGTGAAGCAAATTTCTCTGATCACGGCGCGAACCGCCTCGGTGCGAGCGCACTCATGCAGGGACTTGCGGACGGATATTTTGTTTTGCCCTATACCATCGGCGATTACCTTGCCGGAACAAACTTTGAGAATGCCAGCATTGATAATCCTGCTTTCGCGGATGCAGAGACGACAACACATCAACAGATCAAACGCCTGCTTTCGATCAACGGCAAAACCACAGCGGATGCGTTCCATCGCTCCCTGGGAAAAATCATGTGGGATAAAGTTGGTATAGGCCGTAACAAACAAGGGCTTTCGGAGGCGATCTCGGCAATCCGAAAACTGGGCGAGGAGTTTTGGAAAGACTTGAAGTTGACGGGCGGTGAGAGTATGAATAGTGAACTCGAGCGCGCCGGTCGTGTGGCGGATTTCATAGAACTCGGCGAACTTCTCGCCCGTGATGCGTTGCATCGTGAGGAATCATGCGGCGGACACTTCCGCGAGGAGTATCAGACCGAGGATGGCGAAGCAAGGCGCAATGATGAACAATTCGCTTACGCTGCAGCATGGGAATACACCGGACCGCAATCAGAGCCAAAGCTGAACAAGGAACCGCTCATGTTTGAACACGTGAAACCATCACAACGAAGCTATAAGTAGGCTTACCACATGAATTTCACACTTGACATCTGGCGACAGAGCGGGCCACGCGAAACGGGAAAGCTCGTGACCTATAAAATTTCGGATATCCCCGCTGACGCTTCCTTTCTCGAAATGCTGGATGTTCTTAACGAGGAACTTGTCCGCAAAGGCGATGAGCCTATAGCGTTCGACCACGATTGCCGCGAGGGAATCTGCGGTAGCTGCGGCGTGATGGTAAACGGCCGGGCACACGGACCACACGGCGGTATCGCGACATGCGAACTACGCATGCGGGCATTCCGGGATGGAGAGCATCTTGTTGTAGAACCGTGGAGAGCCAAGCCATTTCCAGTTATCAAAGACCTTGTTGTTGACCGTACGTCGTTCGACCGCATCATGCAGCGCGGTGGATTTGTCTCGGTGAAAACCGGTGGCGCGCCTGACGCCAACGCCATCCCGGTTCCAAAAGTTATCGCTGATGAAGCGTTTGATGCAGCTGCTTGCATAGGGTGTGGCGCGTGTGTAGCCGCCTGCAAGAACGGCTCCGCCATGCTCTTCGTCTCTGCAAAAGTTTCGCAGCTCGCCCTCCTCCCCCAGGGCGACGCGGAACGGACAGCGCGTGTGCAAGGAATGATAGCACAAATGGATGAGGAAGGATTCGGGTCCTGCTCGAACACATACGCTTGCGAAGCCGAGTGTCCCAAGGAAATCTCCGTTTCCCATATTGCCCGTTTGAACAGGGAGTTTCTCCGATCCCAGGTATTGTAAAACCGCAGCGCCTGAAAGGGCGTTGAAGATCCATGAAGCTTTCCATTCGCGACCGTTGGTTCTCTCTCCTTCTCCTTCTCATTCTCGTAGTTTGTACACGCCTCCCGTTTCTGTTCACCGGATATGGTGCCGATCCTGATGCCTGGCGCGTCGCGTTCACCGCATCGATACTCTGGCACGACGGTTCGTACATCGCTTCCAGATTTCCCGGCTACCCGCTTCATGAATTCATCTCCGCACCATTCGTCGGCATCGGCGGATCAGTCCTCTCAAATCTTGCAACGCTCGCAGCCACACTTGTTCTACTCACAGTATGGAAAAAGCTGGCTGCAACACATGGCCGCAATCCCAAACTGCTCGTGTTCGCGCTCGCCTTTGCCCCGCAGTTCTGGGAAAACTCAGCCGCAACATTGGACTACAACTGGTCGCTCCTTTTTGTCATTCTCGGCTGTGCCACCGCGCTCAAGAACAAGCCGGTGGCAGCCGGAATCTGTATCGGCCTTGCGGCCGGGTTTCGGTTGACGAATATTGTCGCTCTCCTTCCTGTCGCAACCCTTTTCGCAGTACAGCCCAAGCCATTAAAGAGTCTTGCAGGGAGCTTTCTCTCCTGTATCGGGACAACACTCGCGGCGTTCACCATTGTGTTTGCAACCTATGGAGTTGGGAACTGGGTTGATCTTTCACTCGCGCAATCAGCCCAGTTTCGATACGCGTTGTGGGAGCGGACTCAATTCTTTCTCTACCGCTCAGTGTACAGCATTGGTCCTCTGGCCGCGGCAGTCGCGTTCGGACTCTTGCTGAGACACAGAGCGGCCATAGTCGGGTTTGTCCGAACTCGAGACCATATCCTTATCTCGTCCATCGCAGGACTTATTGCATTTCTCCTTCTCTTCTTCTGCTTCCCGATGGAGCGTGAGTATCTCCTTCCCGGATTCATTTTTCTTTTTCTGATCCTGGATCGTTTATCGTCAGAACGAGAGTTCCTCCTTTTTGTCATGTGTGTTATCAGCTTCTCGCTGGTGAACCCGGACCTCATTCACCACGATGGAATCAAGGGAACACCCGGGTTCAATGTGCGCGGCGGCTCGGTCATTGATGAATGGACAGGTCGAAAGAAGGCCGCAGAACGACGCGCTATGCTCGCTGCATTCCGACCGGAAGGTAAAGGCATTATCATGACTGCAGGTGGGCCGATCGTGTGGTTTGAAAATGAAAACATGGCCGCGGACTCCTCGACGTTTCTGGTTTCATCCACAGATCCGACAGCCCACTTCATTCACAATCCGGATTTCCACATCATAGACGCGATGAGAAGAAACGAAGTGCAACGTGCGAGAAGCATGGGCTATGCGATATACTGCTTCGCGCCCGCAAGAGAGTATTTGGAAATGGTCCTTGGCTACAACATGGAAGAGGAGGGAGTGATGATGGTGCGGTAGGAACTCCTTGCCCACCACACTTTTTCTTCGTAATTTGCTTTCAATAATCCTCCTGTTGCAATCGAATCGTATGATGACACACACGACTATCCGAGCGTTCACTCTCATTCTTTTCCTGCTGATCATTCAGTCGCCACTGTGTTCGCAAAACAGCCGCGAAAACGCCGATTTCAAACTTGCCATCAACCTCTACAACGACGCGTTGTACGACCTCGCGGCTGAGCAACTCAAGCTGTTTATCACCACCTACCCAAACACAAGCCAGGGAGCCGAGGCAAGATTCTATCTCGGGCTGACGCAGTTGAAACTCAAGCAGTACGATGACGCGCGGCTTACGTTTCAGACATTTGCTCTGACCTACCAGGAAAACCCGAAGGCGCCCAACGCCTGGTGGAACGTGGGTGAATCCTATGCGGCTCTGAAAAACTATCGCGAAGCGGCATTGGCCTTTGAACGTGTGAAGGTCTTTCACCCGAGAAGCACCTCCGCAGCTGACGCGCTGGTGCAATCCGGGAAATACTTCGTGCTTGCCGGACAGCGGGATGATGCGCGCCGGGTGTGGCGGATTGTCTTGCAGGAATACGCCGGGACAAGCGCAGTCTTAGCAGCGCGTACGCGTCTTGGCCAAATGTATTTTGAGGACGGCAATCTCAATCTTGCACAAAGCGAACTCAAGCGCGTGGTGGAAGGCGATCCTTCGCCGGACGCGCGAGCGCAGGCGTTGCTAATCCTCGGTAACATTTCAGCATCGCTTGGAAGAAATGAACAGGCACAAAAGGAGTACGGCGAGATTATCGTGAAATACGGTTCCTCTTCTGCGGTGCAGGGCGCATACGTCAACATGGGTAAACTGCTTTCACGCGCCGGAAAGCATGAAGAGGCGATCGAGCATTTTCGCAATGCACTTCGTGAGCGCGGTAACATCGATTCCATGTATGTGCGCGAAGCTCTGATGGATGCAGGAATTTCTTATTCATCCATCAAGGATTACACTGGAGCCGTCAGGAACTACAATCTCCTCCTTTCCTCATTCCCCGCCGACACACTGGTTCCGGACGTGCTGTTGAAAAGCGCTGTTGTGAACGCGCGGGCGGGCAACTACAAGCGTTCGAATGAACTTTGTAACCAGATTCTCAAGGGTGCATGGCCGGAACAGTACAAGCGACGTGCACAGATCAAGATGGCCCTGAACGCTGTAAGCCAAAAGAATCCATCACAAGCTGTCCAGCAGTACGAAACATATCTGGAACACTACACTGATCCCGTTTCGGCGCCGGAGATCCTCTTTAGAATCGGAACTATCTGCGAGCGTGACCTCCGCGATTACAGGAAAGCTGCCGCAGCCTTCGACCTCGTCGTCAACAAACATCCTGAGTCGCATCTCGCCGATGACGCGCTTGCAGGTGCGGCGCGGTGTCATGAACAGCTCAAGGATATCGATCGCGCGCTGCGTCTCAACGAACAGCTCATCACGCGATTTCCCTCCTCCGATCTTCGCTCATCGGCGGAAGAACACATTTCGCATCTTGCAATCTTCGAGGCGAGGGACAAAGATGCCGGTTTGGAAAAGCTTACATCACTCGTCGGAGATATAGTAGCAGAGCGCGACAAAGAGGGATTGGCATTTCGGCTTGGTGAGGTTTACTTTCATGATCTGAAAAACTACGCCGCGGCGGCCACACAGTTCAATACCGCCATCGAAAGCGGGCTAACCGATGACCGTCTCGCAGATGCGCTCTATCTCCGCGCCCGATCGCTCGAGTATCTTGTCTCCGCAAATGAAAGCCACCGTGCAGAAGCGATCGAGGCATACGATGCATTTCTCGTGTCACAGGCCGCCGATTCCCGCGCATCAGACGCTCTCGTCGCGCGCTTCTACCTTTATTCAACCTCTCTGCGCGCTACGAGGGAAATCTATCAAAGCATCGTCGCAAATAATCCGAACATCCCGCGCAACGACACGTTAATGTTGAAACTGGGTATTGAGCTTGGAGACGCTGATAGTACAAAGCAGGCACTTTCCGTGTTCAGCGATATCGTCAAGCAATGGCCGTCGACTCCTTCTGCCGAAGAGGCCGGTTTTAGACGCTTCCTGCTCTTGAACGCTACAGGTCAAACCGATTCCGCAATCAATATCGGATTCCGTTATATGGCGACAAACCCAAACGGGAAACATTCTGCTGAGGTCACCTCTGCAACCGCTGCGATGCTTACAGCAAAAGGAAAACCGGAACGCGCGCTCGAGCTCTACCAAAACCTCTCGGAATCATTCTCCTACACGGCGGCAGGCCGGCGGTCGCGACAAAACTATGCTGATGCGTTGCTTGCTGTAAATCGTCCGGGTGATGCGTTGCCCGTATACAACGAGATCCTCATTGAACAGGAAAGCTCGCCTTTGCGTGAGGATGAACCGGATGCATCGTTACTGTTGGGCATCGGCAACGCGTACCTTCTCTCTGAAAAGCATGCGGAGGCAAAGAAATTTCTGACGCGATGTCTTGAGGCGGCCCCCACGACAGAAGTTGCTTCAAAGGCCTATGGACTTCTCGGACTCATTTATCAAAAAGAGGGTTCGCCGGACGTTGCGAGCGGCTTCTTCCGCAGTGCCGGCACCGGGCCAACCGGCTCGAAGGAAATCGCCGACATGTTGTTCCAGAATGGAAACTTTGCAGACGCTTTCGGTCAATATAAACAGCTAGCCGCGTCAACAGAGAACAATGATGACAGAAGATACTATGATGCGCAAATCATCGTGTGTCGACTTCGTAGTGACGAAGTGAAAGACATTGACAAGGACATAGCGGCCTTCACCGAACGCCATAAGAGCGCCTCTGAAGAGCTGGCATCGTTTGATCTCGAAAAAGGGAGCTTCCATTACAGGAAAGAGAACTACACCGAAGCACGAAAACTGTTTGAACGCGTTGCAGACAAGTACGATCAAACGGCTTCAGCCCCGGTTGCCATGTACTGGCTCGGGAAGGTGTATGAAGCAAACAGCAAACCGCAGGACGCACTTAAACAATACGAGCGTCTGCTGAAGTCACATCCGAACGCACCGATTCTTCCGCGCGCATACCTGGCGATGGGAAACCTGTATTACAACCACGAAAAGTGGGATGAAGCTGTAAAGCATTATCGGCGGATCATCGACGACCCGAAAGTAGATCCGGAGCTCCTCCCGTTTGCAATGAATAACCTCATTCAAACGTACGAAGCCGCCGGAGTTTTTGACGCGGCACTTTCCCTGACAAGAAAATACCTTGAGCTGTATCCCAATAGCGATGACGCCTTTGACAAGAGGATCAAGATCGGCGTGTTGTACCAGCGGCTTGGCTACTACGACCAGTCCGCTTTGCACCTGCAAGCTCTCCTTGACGAAGCAGGAAGTGACCTTGAGGGGGAAATCCGCTACTACATTGCAGAGGCGAACTACGGCAAGGGTGACTACCAGCAGGCCATTTTGGACTTTCTCAAGGTACCGTATCTCGTCACCAAAAAAGGAAAAATTGATTGGACAGCGAACTCCCTGTACATGGCCGGGCAATCGTATGAGAAAATGGGACGCTTCGACCAGGCATTAACCATGTATCAGCAGATCATTGATCGTACCGGCATTGATGAGACATTCAAGGCGGCAGCACGCAAGGAGATCGAACGCGTGAAAACTGTTTCGGACAAAGGTCCGCGCTAATATGCTCGATCAGGAAATTGAAGAGATCATTGCACTTCTCATTCGTCGCACAATCGCAACGCGTGAGCACTACACCCTGCAAGAAATACTCGACGCTGACATCCCACCAGGTATTAAAACATTTCTTGCGGCGGATATCGTCCAGCGTTTCCGACAAGAGATGACCTCCGCTTCACGCAACGAGGCACACCAACGGTCGCTCGAATATCGTTTTTCCCGCGAGGACTTTCTTATCGCACTGGATAACGCAGTCCATTTTCTGGTGAACTACCTTTGCCGACCTCAGTGGACATTACAGGAGTTTCTCCTCGACGGCGGTGAAACAGCCACTGACACAAAACTCGTCTCGAAGCTTTCTTCCCTGTATGATTATGATTATTACTGCACTCTCCTCGTCAAAGTGCTTGAGGCAAAAGGATGGCGGGAAATCTCCCGCGACCGGCTTCGCCACATGCTTTCCTCTATTGACGAGGGATATCTCAAAGGAATGAAAAGCGCAGATATTGCCTCCCTTGCATCTCCAATGTTTTCTTTTCTCTCCCTCAGGAATTCACCATCTTCAAATCGTATTCCCTACAGGGCGTTAATAGTATTCCTTGCCGACAAAGCAAAGCATACGGCAGGTGATTATCTCGAGAAAGTCTGCCAAGTGAGAAACACGCCCGAGATCTCTTTGCAGGAGTTTGCAGAGGTTCTTCAAGATATGCCCGAGGGGTATGAACCGCTTCCGGCCGGAGAATCCGTTGCACGCGTTTCGACAAATGAGGAAGAACTCCCGGAAGTTTCAGACGGCGCGGAGACATCGACGGAAGAGGAATCCAAAGAGCCAACAACCGAACCTTCATCTCCTCCCCACATTCAGAAACGGAACCTCGCACTCTCTCTTACCTTTGCCGGTCTGATAGAAAAACCCCAGGTTTCCACTCGTATCAGCGTGAACTCTTTCATCTCGCCCGACTTGCGGACGCTCTTCGTTAAGGAGCTTTTCAACAATGACCCGGCATATTACAGCGCCATCGTGGCAACGCTTGACGCCACCGCAGGTTGGAAGGATGCCGAATCGTACATGACGCGGTTCTGCGAGATCAACGAGCTTGATCCTTCCGGTCACGAGATTGCGCAGTTCATGGAGATTGTCCGCCAGCGGTTCCTCACCGAATCACCGGGGAACGCTTGAAGTTTGTAGACTCGGCACACATCTATGTCAAGGCCGGCGATGGCGGTGTCGGATGCGTGAGTTTTCGGCGCGAGAAGTTCGTTCCAAAGGGCGGGCCTGATGGAGGGAACGGAGGCCGTGGCGGCGACATCGTCATCAAAGCAAACAGACAGCTTTCCACACTTCTGGACTTCCAATACAAAAGCAAATACGCGGCACAACGCGGTGAGCACGGCCTGGGCGCGAACAAGACTGGCAAGAGCGGCGAAGACGTGGTTCTGGAAGTTCCTGTGGGAACGCTCGTCCGTGATTCAACAAACGGTGAAACTATTGCCGACCTCGTTGAACACGGTGAGCAATTTGTCGTGGCAAAAGGCGGTCGAGGCGGACGCGGAAACAGTGAGTTTGCGACTTCGACAAACCAGGCCCCAAGGCAGTTCGAACAGGGAGAACCGGGCGTTGAACACGACCTCGAATTGGAATTGAAGCTCCTCGCGGATGTCGGACTCGTTGGATTTCCGAACGCAGGAAAATCAACACTGATATCCGTTATTTCCGCGGCAAAACCGAAAATCGCAGACTATCCTTTCACAACGCTTGTTCCCAACCTTGGTATCGTACGCGTTGATGCAGGAAAGAGTTTTGTGGTTGCGGATATTCCCGGGTTGATTGAGGGCGCACACACCGGGCGCGGACTTGGCATCCAGTTCCTGCGCCACATCGAACGCACGCGTGTCCTTGTCTTCCTGATCGAAGCCACAAGCCCGGACTCAAAGGCCGAGTATAACATCCTTCTCAACGAATTGAAGCTGTTTGAGAAGTCGTTGCTAAAGAAGCCCCGCATTGTTGTAGTCACCAAGATTGATATTGAGGACATCCCGAAAAAGAAACGGAGTCCCGCGTTTGGAAAAACCTCTGTTCACAGAATTTCGGCTGTAACGGGAACCGGCGTGAAAGAACTTGTCCGCGAAATGTGGAAGACAGTTTCGAAAAACTCTGCGTAAGTTTATGCTCTCGTCAACGCATCCGCCACTCAATCCAACCCGGCTTGCTGTCACGCTCACAGGTCTTGCCGTTCTGCTTGCGTGTGTCACATTTCTCGCGCTGTGTCTTGGAAGTGTATCAATTTCTGTCGCGGACGTTGCCCGCGTTCTCGCCGGGATCTCTTCTGATGGCACTCTTAGAACAATCGTGCTTGATATCCGTCTCCCTCGAGTCTTGCTTGCGATGCTGGTCGGCGCCGGACTCGCGATAGCCGGGGCAACATTCCAGGCACTGCTTAGAAACCCACTTGCCGAGCCGTTCATCCTCGGCATCTCGAGTGGCGGAACGGTCGGGGCGTTACTGGCCATCGGGCTGGGCCTTGCGGCACTCAGTATCACAACGCCATTGATGTCTTTCCTTGGGTCAGCCAGTGTCATGCTGCTCGTGTACGGTTTGGCGCACCGCCGGGGATATCTTGACACATATTCACTCCTTCTTTCAGGCGTCATGATTGGCGCGTTTTTTAACGCTGCAATTCTCATGCTCGTCGCCGTGTTCAATCAGGAATTGAGAAACGCCTTTCTCTGGCTGATGGGAAATCTCGGCGCCGCGAATTTGCAGTCCATTGCAATCATCACCGGTCCGCTTCTCATTGCTTGTGGCCTGCTGATACGCCAATCAAGAAACTTCAATCTTATTGCCACCGGCGATGAACAGGCAATGCAACTGGGAGTCGAGGTTGCAAAGGTGAAACGGCTTTCCTATCTCCTCGCCTCTCTGATTACGGGGCTTGTCGTTTCCGTAAGCGGGGTCGTTGGGTTTGTTGGACTTTTGATTCCACATATCTGCCGGATCCTGTTCGGGCCTGATCATCGGATTCTACTCCCCTCGTCAATTCTTCTGGGTGGAGCGTTCCTCATACTAACAGATCTCCTTGCACGCACACTACTTTCTCCAACCGAGATTCCCGTCGGCGCCGTAACGGCGGTGATCGGAGCCCCTATCTTTATTTACCTGCTCCGAAAGACGTAGGAGGCAACGATGCCGGAGTTCGACTCCAGGGGGTCTGGCCTCTTCTCTCGGTATGTTCAAGGTTATTCTCCTCAATCACGAATGCGGGCTCGCAGGAGCGGCATATACATCTACAGGCTCAATGCCATTGGCGCGCGGACGGCACCTTGCATGCGACGGGCCGAGAAAATGCTCTTGATGAAATAGTTAATGACAACAATGAACTTGAAAGAGCCTGGATCAAAACCGCGCTCTTTTTTTCCGGTTGTCCCCAAATCTGTATTGAAGGCGAAACCTTGTTATTCAGACCGAGATTGCGTAAACTTAGCTACACTACCGTTTTTCCTACGCTTTCCGGAGTCGATTACATGCTCAAATTTGCGGCCATACTCTTTCTTATAGCCCTTTTTCCCTTCACGGGACCCGCCCAGACAACCTCCAAGATTTCACCGAGATTGCAACGAATTCTAGGTGAACAGCCAACGGATATCCTTGCCTGGGTGTTTTTTCAAAACAAAGGGTCATATGAGTCGCTCCGTAATGCTCTTCCCCAAAGTCTTGTCTCAGCCAAGTCGTTGAACCGGAGAACCAAGGTTCGCCCGGCACATGAACTCGTTGATTATTCAGACCTTCCTGTTGAACCACCATATATCGAAGCAGTGGCCGTAAGAGTGAATCAGGTACGCCAACGGTCCAAGTGGTTCAATGGTGTCAGTGTTCTCGCCACACCCGCGCAGCTCGCAGAACTGGAACAACTGTCGTTTGTTACCAAAATAGAGGCCGTCGCCCGTTTCAAAAAAGATCCCAGCGAGAACGAAGAAGCCGGCATGGAATCGCACGAAAATGTTGTTCAACCACCCGGTGTGAACTCATTCAACTATGGACTGTCATTTAACCAGAATAACCAAATCAACGTTGCTGCTGTGCATGATCTCGGCAACTACGGATATGGTGTTGTCGTGGCAGTCTTCGACAATGGATTTCGTCTCCTTACACACGAAGCATTTGACACCCTTGAGACAAGGACAATAGCGACCTACGATTTTGTGGATCATAAGGTCAGCGTTGTACCAAACAATCCAGCGCAGGGCGGACATGGCGTCAACACACTCTCTACCATCGGCGGATTCAAGTCCGGCCAACTTATCGGGCCTGCATTCGGCGCTACATACATCCTGGACCGGACGGAGAATGATAGCAGTGAAACACCGGTCGAGGAAGACAACTGGGTAGCTGGCATTGAATGGGCGGACAGTATCGGTGTCGACGTCACGAGTACCTCCCTGAGTTACCTTGATTATGACTCACCATTCCCAAGCTGGACGTGGGAAGACATGGACGGAAACTCGACCGTCATTACCAGAGCAGCAGACATGGCCGTGGAACGCGGCATCGTCGTGGTGAACTCAGCCGGAAATAGCGGCTTTAATGCAAGTCAAAACACCCTTGGCGCCCCAGCCGATGGGGACAGCGTGTTCACGATAGGAGCAGTGACCTCTTCCGGAGTCCGGAGTTCTTTCAGTTCGGTTGGGCCGACCACCAGCTTGCCTCCGCGAATAAAACCCGACGTCATGGCACAGGGATCTTCAGTAAGGGTCGCGAGCTCCAGCAATCCTACGGGATACGGAAACTCCTCAGGCACTTCCTTTTCCTGTCCGCTCGTTGCAGGTGTCGTTGCACTGATGATTCACGCCCGCCCCACTGATTCTCCAGTGGAAATCATGAACGCGCTTCGCTCAACAGCAAGCCAGGCTTCAGCACCGGATAATCTGATGGGATGGGGCATCATCAATGCGATCGCCGCCCTTTCCCCATCGGCGGTTTCACTTGTTTCACCCGACAACAGCGCGACAGAAATGCCGCTGTCTACACAGCTTCGTTGGACTTCCTCGAAGTGGGCAACATTGTATCACGTTCAGGTGGCAACTGATGCGGGATTCTCAACAATCGTGTTCAACGATTCAACTCTTACAGACACGTCCGCGACAACTTCCGGGCTTGTGAATGGGACAACGTATCATTGGAGGTCAAGGGCCAGGAATCTCTACGGGTGGAGCCCATACAGCAGCACGCGCACGTTTACGACGATATTTCTCGCTCCGGTAGCGCCGATCCTGGCATCGCCTTCGGATGGTGCAACCGGACAGCCGGTTTCTCTCACACTCTCCTGGAATGCGTCAGTCGGAGCAACATCGTATCGGGTACAGGTATCGACAGACTCCCTTTTTGCTTCAACGGTCGTTGATGATTCTCTTGTTTCCGGAACATCGTTTTTGATTTCGGGACTGGCACACCAAACAACGTACTACTGGCATGTACTTGCGAAGAACGGCGCCGGAACAAGCGCGTACTCACCGGGCCGATCCTTCATTACGGTTATTCCACCTCCTGCGATAGTAGATCTCGTGTCGCCGCCAGATGATTCAACCGAAGCGCCCATCACAATAGATTTTGTTTGGAGTGCCGTCGTGACGACAGATTCCTATCGCTTCAGACTTTCCACCGACTCAACATTCGGGACTGTCAGTATCGATGACTCCACACTCACCGACACCACGCGGTCCGTTACGACACTGACTGCAGGAATGACTTATTTCTGGCATGTGCAGGCGCGCAATGCAGGCGGCGCAGGCCCTTGGTCTGCGACGCGGTCATTCACAACCAGTGCCAGCGTGAGTGCATCCTATTTTGTCAACCCGGGGTGGAACCTTGTAGCCCTTGCCGTGTTCACCGGCTGGAATCTCATTGGCGGACTTTCAGAACCCGTTGACACTTCTTCAGTCAATGAAATCCCAAGCGGGACGATCGGTTCCGTGTTCTACGGGTATGACGGATCGTATTCTCCGGTTTCCGTGCTCAACCCCGGACAAGGATACTGGGTAAAGGCAACCCAAAACGGATCCCTCATTCTCCATGTAACATCCGCGCCCAACAAGTCGCGGGTTCTTCGGTAGACGCGCACAAAGCGAATCGCTCCGCCGAAATACATTTCCATACATTGACTCCGAACAACTTCGGTTCCATGAGTCATTCAACAGGTTAGATGATCTCGACAAACAACATCTCCTTCTCTTATGACGGCAAGACCCCGACGCTCAACAATCTGTCGCTCGGTGCCCGCAAAGGCGAGTTTCTAACGCTGGTAGGACCAAACGGTTCAGGTAAGAGCACTCTTCTTCGGCTTCTCGACTGCATTCTGCTTCCAGCAAAAGGCAGTATTACCCTTGATGGCATAGACATCACTGAGTTTACTCGTGCGGAAATCGCTCGAAGGATTGCCTTTGTCCCACAGGACGGCAGTTCAACGCTTCCTTTTTCAGTGACGGAAATGGTGCTCATGGGACGCTCGCCATATGTCAAAGGTGCTTTCTTCGAGAATGAAACTGATCGGGCAATCGCAAGAGATATGATGGTACAAATGGACATCAGTCATCTCGCTGAAAGCGCCATTACGTCCCTTTCCGGAGGAGAACGTCAGCGCGTCTTCATTGCGCGGGCGATGACCCAGCAGCCGCAGGTTGTGTTACTGGATGAACCCAATGCGCATCTTGACGTGGCTCATCAGATTGACGTTTTCAATATTCTCCACACATTAAAACAATCAGGACTGACTGTTGTTGCCGTGACGCATGATTTGAACCTTGCGGCAGCGTTCAGTGATCGAATCGGCATGCTTTTATCCGGATCGCTTGTCGCGCTCGGAACACCCGCCGAGGTGCTTACAGAACAGAGCATTCACAATGTTTTTCGCACGAGAGTAATTGTCGATCGCCATCCGTCGGAATCAACTCCCCGTGTGACCTTGCGTTCTTTCCACTAACCATACATTAGGTTGCCATGGCTATTTTTGAACATCTTGATGCACGGAACCATGAGCAGGTGGTGTTTTGCTCGGACAAGCAATCGGGGTTGCGGGCCATCATTGCTGTACACAATACGGCATTGGGACCAGCTCTGGGCGGAACCCGGATGTGGATGTATGCAACGGACGAGGATGCGCTGACCGATGTATTACGCCTCTCGAGGGGAATGACCTACAAAGCTGCTGTTGCCGGACTGAATCTGGGTGGAGGAAAGGCCGTCATCATTGGCGATCCCAACAAAGACAAGACTGAAGCCATGTTCCGTGCATTCGGAAGATTCGTTGAAGGATTGGCGGGACGATATATAACAGCGGAAGATGTCGGGACAAATGTGCGCGACATGGAATACGTGCGAATGGAAACAAAGTACGTCACCGGAATTGATAAAGCATTGGGGGGAAGTGGCGACCCTTCACCTGTTACGGCCTTTGGCGTGTATATGGGAATAAAAGCGAGCATGAAAGAACTCACCGGTAATGATTCCCTGAAGGGAAAGAAAGTTGCCGTGCAGGGAGCCGGTCATGTCGCAGAGTACGTTTGCAGACATCTGAAGAAGGAAGGAGCAAAGGTTTTTCTCACCGATATCTACCGTGAAAAAGCTGAACGCGTTGCTCGTGATACGGATGCACATCTTGTTGACCCCGACAATATCTACGATACTGACGTCGACATTTTTTGTCCCTGTGCCTTAGGCGCCGTCGTAAACGACCAGACGATTCCCCGATTCAAGGTGAAGATCATTGCGGGTGGAGCGAACAATCAATTGGCCGATGAAGCCCGCCATGGGCAAATGTTGATTGACCGCGGGATCATGTACGCGCCTGATTACGCAATCAACGCAGGTGGACTCATCAATGTATACAACGAACTGGAAGGATATTCGCAGGAGCGCGCACTCAAGCAGGCGGAGGGCATCTACGATACCATGCTGACCATCTACGCGATTGCCAAGCGGGACAACGTGCCGACGTACGAGGCGTCAAACCGGTTGGCCGAACAGCGTATCAACGCCATCGGCAGAATAAAATCCATCTATGCGGGGAAATCCCAGTTCGTGGGCCGACTCGGTGAGGATGATTTTGGAAAGCGCTGATTGATGAAACGACGCAGTGTGCGCGAGAAGGTGATGCAAACGCTCTATGCGCTTGAAATCTCCCGTGAACCGGTTGAGCAAGTCGTCACCCAGACTCTCCAGGGGTTTGAAGACGATGCCACAGGCCGCGACTTTGCCCACCGTCTGATTACGGAAACCGTCAGGCACAGTGCCGATATTGACGAAGCCATCAAAGAGAGAGTTGACAACTGGGACTTCAAACGCATCGCTGTGTTGGACAGAGTGATTCTTCGCATGGCAATATGTGAACTCACACACTTCAATGACATTCCTCCAAAAGTCTCGGTGAATGAAGCCATCGAACTTGCCAAGAAATACAGCACCGAAAAGAGCGGCAAGTTTGTGAATGGCGTTCTTGATGCATTGCTTTCCGACATGAAGAAGGCCGGTGAAATCCACAAAACCGGCCGCGGGTTGTTTGAAGGCGGTTCTGAACCGCAACGCACCTCACGACGGACAAAGGTGTGATCTCACGCTCGCGATCACAAGTATTCGTCTGGTCGCTGTTTGATCTCGCCAACACTTCATTTTCGGTTCTCATTGTAGCAGTCGGATACTCCCTGTACTTCCGCGAAATCGTGGTTGGCGGAACTGGCCGCGGAGATTTCTACTGGGGGCTCGCCGTCAGCATTTCCATGTTAATCACGGCGTTGATTGCTCCGGTGCTCGGGGCGGCAAGCGATTTGGCTCACCTGCGAAAACGCTTTCTTTTCTACTTTACTTCCGCAAGCATCTTCTGTACTTCCCTCTTGTACTTGGTCAATCCTGGAATGATCCTCACCGGAATGATCCTCTTCATCCTTGCGAATGTCGGTTTCGAAGGCGGCATCGTTTTCTATAACGCGTTTCTTCCCCAGGTTGCCGAACGCGAACACTACGGGCGCATTTCCGGCTTTGGTTTTGCCATGGGTTATGTCGGATCGCTTCTGTCACTCTTGATGGCGATACCATTGTTTGAAGGTAGCTTTGCCGAAGAGAATCTTTCCAATGTGCGACTCAGCTTCCTTCTCGCTGCCGGAATGTTTGCACTTTTTGCCGCGCCATTATTCATTTTTCTTAAGACCCCGCCAATCGAAACAACGTTGTCCGGTTCGCCCATCAGAAAGGGATACGCGCGCGTCCGGGAGACACTTTCGCACCTCCGATCTTACAATAACATTACGCGGTTTCTGCTGGCCTTCTTTCTGTACAACGACGGCATCCTGACGGTAATTTCCTTTGCCTCCATCTTCGCTGCTGAATCACTCAAATTCTCACTTCAGGAAATCCTGTTGTTGTTCGCGCTAGTTCAGGCATCTGCAATTGTCGGCTCACTGGTTCTCGGCTTTCTTACCGACAGGATTGGCGCGAAACGCACCATCGGCATCACTCTGGTTGTATGGATTGCGATTATTATTGCGGCAATTGTTGTGGAGAGCAAAGAAGCATTTTATGCGGTCGGCGTTTTGGCAGGCATTGCCATGGGCGGATCACAGTCGGCAAGTCGTTCACTAATGGCTCTTCTCACTCCGCCCGATCGGGAGGCCGAGTTCTTTGGCTTCTACGATGGATTCTGTGGAAAGGCCTCCGCCGTTATCGGGACATTTCTCTTCGGCACGCTTTCCTGGTTGACAGGAAACCAGCGCGTTGCGATTGGTGTGGTGGGATTGTTCTTTGTGGCGGGGTTGCTGTTGCTGCAAAAGGTTGATAGCAATCGCACGTGACCCCTAAGCGCCAATAGAACTCTCTGTTGACCGCCGTTCCGATTTACTTTCCCGCCTGTTTTGCGTAAATTGGCGCCATGTCAGTCGTCTTTATCTCCGACGTACACCTTGGTTCCGGCACACGCGAGGAGGAAAACGCAAAGGAGGAAGTCCTCCTCTCCTTCCTGAAGGCGAAACTTGCCGGGACCACCACCCTCTTTATAGCCGGCGACCTGTTCGATTTCTGGTTCGAATATAAAACAGTCATCCCCAAGGGATTCCACAGAACTCTTGCCGCCATTCACGAGTATACAGGACGTGGAATACCCGTGCACTATCTGGCCGGAAACCATGATTTCTGGATGCGCGATTTCTTTGAAACTGAACTCGGGTGCATTGTACACCCGGATCCTTTTGAAATTAAGTTGCAGGGAAAACGCGTGCTCTTGCACCATGGCGATGGCCTTGCGAAAAACGATTTGGGCTACCGCTTGATCAAGCCCGTATTGCGCAACCGGTTTAACATCTGGCTGTACCGGTGGCTTCACCCCGACCTTGGTGTGCCCCTGGCAAGAGGGTCATCGCGCTCCAGTAGAGAATACACTTCCGAAAAGCACTATGAAGAGTCCGGACTGACGGCATTTGCCACGGCGCGCATCGCAGAAGGAATCGATATTGTGATTATGGGCCATCAGCACAAACCATCCGTTACACAGATTGATAACGGCATCTATATCAACCTCGGCGATTGGATCATTTATCACACTTATGCTGAACTCTCCGATGGTGCGATTACTTTGAAGACGTGGGAACACTCTTCATGAGCGCTCGTGCCATTACAACCACGGTTGTTCTGATTCTGTTTGCCGGATATGCCTACTACCTCGTGTCAGGCCTGCCATCATTGGAGAAGATTGAAAACCCAAAACCTGAACTTGCAACCAAGGTGTACTCCATTGACGGCGATGTTATCGATCAGTTCTTCATCAAGAATCGCTCGCATGTGTCCCTCTCGGAGATTCCGAAAACAGTTGTTGAAGCGCTCATTGCCACTGAGGACAAGGATTTCTACGATCACTGGGGGGTTGATCTTATCCGGTTCATGAAAGCGATGGTAAAAAATGTGGTTCTACTCCGCCGGGAGGGAGCAAGCACTATTACACAACAGCTTTCGCGCAATTTGTACCTCGGACACGACGACCAGAATATTTTTGACACGGTAACGCGCAAAATCAGGGAGTTCATTACTGCCGTCCAACTTGAACGCAATTTTACCAAGAATGAGATCCTTGAGTTTTATCTAAACGTTGTGTACTTCGGCCGGGGAACGTACGGGATCGCCGCGGCATCGCACTTGTATTTTGGGAAGCCACCTGCGGACCTTGATCTCGTTGAAGTCGCCACACTCATCGCGATGCTCAAGGGGCCGGCATTCTACGATCCGTTCAATCATCCCGAGCGATCCACGGCACGACGAAACACGGTGCTCTCGCAAATGGCGAAGTACGGGTACATCTCCGAAGAGTTGGAGACGGAAACGAGAGAAGAAGAAGTGGTGCTCAAGTCCGGGGAAGGCGTAACCATCGCGGGTATCGCACCGCATTTTGTGGAATACGTCCGCAGGCAACTGACGCAGAAGGCGGAAAAATACGGCTACGATCTCTACCGCGACGGCTTGACGGTCTACACGACACTTGACAGCAGAATGCAGAAACACGCCAACCGAGCCGTGGAGGAGCATCTGACAGAATACCAGAAGATGTTCGATGAACTATGGGATTGGAAAAAGGAAAAGACAGCTCTCACACGCGTTATCGATCAAACCATCCGGACGTCGGATGAATTCCGCAAAGCTTCCTCTGTTCAGGTACGGGACAGCGTTTACGAGACGCTCCGGCGCAACCGCTCCTGGGTAGATTCCATCAAACTGCGCGCGCAGCGCATTGAAGTGGGGTTCGTCGTGATTGATCCGAAAAGCGGCGGAATACTTTCGCTTGTGGGCGGTTCGGATTTCAAGAGCTTCAAGTACGGGCTGAACCACGTCACACAGATCAAACGTCAGGCAGGGTCTGCCTTCAAGCCATTTGTGTACACGGTCGCTATTGACAACGGGTATCCCCCATGTTTTGAATTGCTCAACCAACCTGTGACCGTCATGATGGTGGATGGCAAACGATGGACGCCATCAAACTCCGATGGAACATTCGGCGGCAAGAGCACACTGCGTGACGCTCTCAAGACCTCCATCAACCTTATCGCAGTTCGTGCCATTATGGAGATTGCTCCGGTTACCGAAGTAATTGAGTATGCCAAAAGAATGGGAATTTCAACCGACCTCCCGCCATATGAGTCGCTGGCCCTTGGGGCGGGGGAAGTTTCACCTCTTGAAATGACCTCCGCGTTCGGAGTCTTCGCCAATCACGGTGTGTATGTGGAGCCCAATTCCATCCTGCGCGTTGAGGACAAGGACGGCAACCTTATCGAGGAAAATCTTCCGATGCGGAAGGAGGTATTGAGCGAGGCGACCTCATTCATTATGACATCAATGATGCAGGGTGTTGTGGATGAAGGAAGCGCGGCGCGGGTCCGGAATTTCTTCCATCTGCCTGCCGCCGGAAAAACAGGCACGACCCAGGAATTTGCTGATGCTTGGTTCGTCGGGTTCACACCACAACTCGCGGCAGGAGTCTGGGTGGGTTTCGACAACAAGAGCGTGCATTTTACTAACTGGGACGGTCAAGGTGGGAGAGCGGCGGCACCGATCTGGGGAAGGTTTATGAACTACGTATACGAGGATCCGGCGATTGCCATGCCGCTTGAATATTTTGAGGTTCCTGAGGGGGTCTTCCAGGAGACCATTTGCGACTCGACAAAGAAACTGGCCACGGAATTTTGTCCGAACAGGGTAATGGAGTACTTCACGGAAAAGACATTGCCCGGTAAATGCACCGTGCACACTTCAGCACGATGGCTCGAGGGCGAGGAAAATAAAGGATCGATTGGTTTTTGACGACAGCGTGAATCGGGGGATGAAAATACTTAGTCGGCTGACAACTCCGCGTCAAAGATGTGGTCTGTTTCCACTCCGACAACCTCCACCGGCTTTTCATTCTTCTTCAGAAGAATCGGAATGGTAGCGATAACAAACAGCGCCGCGAGTTTAAAGAGTTTCATGTTCCCCCCCTGATGTTTTCCTTACAGAAAGATAGCTGTCTACACCACTAAGCACAGTGATCAACACCACATTCGACCCACCAAAAAACCCCGACAGAACAGCGCTGAGGGGGTTTGTGGGCAACGAATAGTCCTCCGTTCATTTCTACCGCACAAGAGTCATTTTTTTCACGATGGTCATGTCGCCAGTTGACATCCGGTAGATGTACAAGCCGCTCGCGATTTTTGCCGCTCCAAAACTGACTTCATGATATCCCGCCGGTTTGATTTCGTTGACCAGGGTTGCAACGCGTTCGCCAATAAGATTGAACACCTCCAGTGACACATGCGATTGCTGTGGGATTGCGAATTTGATCATCGTTGACGGGTTGAATGGGTTCGGATAGTTCTGGTCGAGACCCACTTTCGTGGGAATGACGACGGGTTCCTCCGCACTGCTCAGCACATCCACCTGTATCGCATCAGTATAGTGAATCGTACCGTCGAGGTCGATCTGCTTCAGCCTGTAGAACCATACTCCTTGCGGCGTTGATGCATCGATGAATGAGTACTCGTGCGGCTCTGTTGTCGTCCCGTGCCCCGCCACAAAACTATTTGGAATCGTTGTGAAGCTCTGCGGCTGGTCTTGAGCCTTCTGAACCTCAAACCCATAGTTGTTCGTCTCCGACACGGTCGCCCATTCTAAACGGACATCGTTCTGTCCGGTTACATAGGCGGTAAAGCTCGCAAGCTGGATCGGAAGCGGCTCGTCAAGGCTGTGAAGTGTACCGGCCGGAACGAGCGTTGCATTATCATCCTGAAATACATTGGTAGCATTTGGAGAAACTGTTCGCCACACAAGTCCGGTGGTTGAGGCAAGATTGACAATCGTGAACCGGATCGTGGCAACATCAGTGTACGTTGCCGGAACGGTGGTGCCAAAGTTCGGAAGGAGCAATTCCACATTCATGGAGACTCTTCCCGCCGCCGGCTGTGTTACTGTCATCGGACTGTAAAACGTGCCGGAGAAATTTGCGGCTGAAAGCAATGCGGGAGTCGAGAGAGCGGCTGTGTTGTACGTAAAAACAAGGTTACCGCTTCCCATGTCGAACGTCGACCCATTGGATTTGATCTGAACTTTCACATCGAACTGTGACCCCGTGTTTTGCACTTCGACAAACTGCAAATCATAGGTCTGCGCATGCATCATGGTGGATGCAAGACAGGAAAGTACAAGACATGCAAAAAATACTGCTCTCATAGGAGTCCTGGTTATCAAAAAGCGGTTGTATGACTTCGAATCGGTCTTCTGGAAAGCTGAACTAATCTACCATACTGGTGTGTAGAAAGGTGTTATGCTCATCACACCCAGCCCCGACCGATTGACAACCGTGGTCAGCCCGGCCTCACAATGTTGCGGAAATCTGCTTGTTTTGAGGGATTATGAATCTGACAAAATATACACACTCCCCACTTCATTCACAACAGAGTATGCGTTAATCCTTGTTAACCAAACTTTCCCGGAGAGACTTCACATCATAACCGAAGGGCATAAGAAGGGTTTCGCACGCTTTCAGACAAAACTCCGTGTATTTCTCGATGTCGTACCCGTCTTCCAGAGAGTACAATGCCAGCGGCTTCGCTTTCTCAGGCTTATTTTTCCTGACGCGTCAATGATGATATAGTCGATTGCTTCACCGGGTGCGATGGTGATCCCGGATTCGTCAAGCGCCTTTGTTACATCGGCGCTGATACTGCGATTCCTGTACTGATCCGCTTCCTGCGAAACATGACGCCGGATGACAAGCTGTAAAGGTTCTGCTTTGCCTGAGCGAAGAAGCCATGTGAATTCACGTGCCTTTTCGAGGAGCGCGGGGATACGTTCCTTCACATCACCAATGGAGATCGCCGATTCCAGAATCTCAAGCATTTCAGCCTGCATCCGTTTGATGAATAGAGGTGTATCGCGCCGTCTTAATTCTATGCCGCGAACCTTTATCTCGCCATCACGGTAGTAGCCGACACATCGGTTAGCTGTTGGAAGCGCGGGATCCATTTTTGACGCGGGAAAAAGAATCCAGTTGTAGATCCCCTCCAAAGAAAGCTCAATGCCGGCCTTGCCACTTATCTCGCGGGCAAGTTCCTGATAATCGTCCTCAGTGGCTCCCGGTTTTTTTAGCCACAGACAATCAACGATGGCATGGATGAACGTGAAGCCCTCCTCTTCGGCAATCTCCTTTGCCCTGAGTATTGTGTCGCGGGAAAACGCGTTGACGGATTCATGCGCTTCGATGCGTCCGAATCGCGCATTCTTGTATCCCAAATACCCGAAGCATGTCACCAGCATCCATTTCAACGCGTTCTGCCGGTGATCGTACCGCTTCCATAGTGGATCGCCGAGTTTTTTTAGCCGCTTCTTTTCCCTTTTGTACCAGCTTCTTTTTTTCACCACGGTCTCAAGCGTGGAAGGCACGATTCCCTTCCGTTTTGTGCAGACGGTGTATCCCAGTTCGGGAACCGTCTCGTTCGCTCCCGGTTCGCCCGTCGGCGGACAGCACCGGCAATTCACCGTTTCGGGAGAAATATTGTGTTCAACCATGATGGTGGGATACATCGAAACAAAGTCCAACTCCGCGACTTCCTCGTGATAGCCAACCTTCGGTTGAAAAATAAGTCCGCCGCGGTCCGCAAGAAGCAACGTCGCCGCCGATTTGAAATCCTCAGGTTCACGTTTTCTCGCGGGAACAAGGTAGTTGTTACGGACAGCCCACGACAACTGCATCGAGGAAAGACACGTCCCGATGGTTGAGCGTGATTGGCGCTGGACGGGAAGCTGTGTCATGCGGGCAATCTCAATCACGCCATCCAGGTTTGCCTCTCCCATAATGAACGAGTTCGTTCCATCCAGATGCCATCGGCCCGCGAGCTCGAATGCACCCTCCTTGTGCGTCATCTTCCCGTAAACAAAATAACTGGACTCGCGCGTGGTGAAATATCCGGCGGTGCGGTCACGGTTCAGCGCAAGTGGAATGTTGTACCGTGTAGAAAGTTCTGCAAGCATCGGAAGTAGAATCGCATCGCCATATTGAGTAGAAATAATATCCGGGTCACAGCGTTGAAGGTGATGATTTAACGATGCAAGTATCGAGGCCGGGTTGTCATGTTCGAGGTTGTATGTCCGGTCCTCGTACATCACCTCAAGCTGGTGGATGGCGCGATGTTTCGGTGAAACAAAATCCGGAACACATGAGAACTTCATCTCAATGAGCGGCGGAACAGTGTATTCCCGTGCGGCGGAGTTATCATTAAGCATCCACCGTACAAGCTGGTTGCCCTCGTCGATCTCGTATTCACCGAATGCTAAGGGAAACAGATCGTGTGCGTAGAGAAACAACTGCTGGACAGGGATATCGGAGTTGAAAAACACAAAGTGGAGAAACTGTCGTTCCAGCCGATGGACAACCTGTTGAAAGCACATAGGGTCGTGAACGCCGACGCTCACAACCTCCCATTCCTCGTTGCTGTAGATTTCCCTCTGCCGACAATGGTCAAGCGTGACATTACAGGGTAGTGAGGAGAGCATCCGTTCCAGACGCTGTTCCTCCGCCAATGAAAGATGCATGTACAGCGAAGGAACGTAAGGAATGGTGCAGAAGTGTTTTTTCCCATCACCGTCCACCAACCACACGCTCAGTCCTGTGCGGGACGGATAGAGATCAAAGAGCCAGCCGGTCACGCGCATCGGTTCGCTCGATCTCCTCAACCGGTGCAGATAGGGCGGGACGTTCCAGAAATGCTACGCGTTGCTCCAGCATCGCGATAGTGCGCTGCTGCATTATCAGCATGGATATGATGATGCTTTCAAAGGGAATGGGACGCGCGGCATACGCACTGCCGGCAAGCTGTAACCGCGCCGCACGGAAAAGCTCATCCAGCGCGTCCTGGTCTTCCTTTCGCAAGCCCCGACGGAATTTTCCCCACGATTCTATTTCCGCCTGAATAACCATGGTAAACGTCGGCACTGTGCGACCCATACTTCCCTCTCTGAATTGTTGTGCGTTGTGATGCTCCACCCGGCTGTTGGGCGTCCCCGATACGGCGGGTTTCATCCATTGCGGCCAGCATTCTTGGAAACAATGCGTTCCGTTCTTTTGAGGCGAGTTTTAATTCTACCGATGCGAGCAGGACTGAAACATGCTGTTGCTTCAACGCGTGCAACGCGGTGATGATGCGTTCAAGCGAGGCGTGCACTTCAAAGAAGGGCGCCTGTTCATCATAGAACGTGTCGAGCAAGCCGAAGATGATGGCAATGGACCCGTGCTTGCGCCGGAGAAACGCCGGAAGGCGCTCGGTGATGGTCGCTTCCATCTGGTAACAGGTGAATGCCCGCGCAACATAGATGCGCTGAAGCAGTTCCTCGGGCGTGACGGGTCGTCCCCGTTCCGCAATGCGGCGGGCAAATTCGGCGATGTAGTAAACGTCCAGCCGGTTGGCGCCGTCCACCACGGTCACCGGAACGCCTTTCAGCAGGGCATGCGAAGCCGCATACAGAGAGACCCGGAAGACATCGGGCGTTCCATATAGACAAATCAGTTTACCGGTTGATCCGGGATTGGGGAGTAACGTCAGTCGGGACATAGCGAAGAGCCAAATGTGTCGTTGTGTGGATAAGTATACGACATTTTTGTCGCTTTGTCAGGGGCGACGGTTACGTATCCGGCGGGTTATGGGTTACGGGAGCCACCACAAAGCCGGCGATTCCACGGGCCGGGATGGGACTGCTCAGAAATCTCACTCCAAATACTTCTTCAACCAGGCATGCACTTCCTGATAGAAGAACCGGCTGTTTTCGCCCTTCATGATCCAATGGTTTTCATCGGGAAACACGAGAAGCTTGCTGGGCACCTGTTGGCGCTGTAAGTAACTCCAATACTCCAGCGACTGGTTGAGCGGGACGCGGAAGTCATTTTCTCCCACAGTCAACAGGACGGGCGTCTTGAAGTTTGCAGCAAGTCGCGCCGGATTCTGTTTACGCCAGACTTCTCCCTGTTCCCACACAGGTCCGCCGTTGTTCACTTCACGAAAATACATCTCATCGCTCGTGCCCCACTGTGATTCCATGTTGATGAGACCTGCGTGGCTGACAAAACATTTGAAGCGCGTGGTTGTCCCTTGCAGCCAGTTCACCATATGCCCGCCGTAACTTGCGCCCATGGCAGCCATCCGCGTACTGTCAATGAACGCGTACCGTTTGATTGCTTCATCAATGGCTTGGTGAATCTCTGATGACGGACCGATAAACGGATCGCCTTGAATACTTCTCGCGAACACTTCTTCATAGCCGGTCGAGCCCGAATAGTCCGTAAGAAGAATAACATAGCCCGGCATTGCAAGCAGATGGTAATTCCAACGCAGGAAGAACTGATCGCGCCACATGCTGTGCGGTCCGCCGTGAATCATACTTACGAGCGGATATTTCTTCGATTCGCTGAACCCCGGCGGCACTACGAGATGGCTGTGTATCCGCTTGCCGGCTTTGCTGGTAAACCAAAAATCGTGCAGGGCGGGAAGCTGCAAGGACTTCGCCTTATCTGTATTGAAACCTGAGAGAAACGTGTGACTCTTCTTGTCGGGCTCAAACCGGATAAGCTCCGCCGGAAACGAGGCGCTTTCCCACTTGCCAAACGACTGTACGGACTTCGACGTCGCGGATACAGCAAGATTCGTGTACACGCCTGACTTCAGCGGAAGAATGGTCTGAACCGATCCGCCCGAGGTTGAGACGGAATACAAATGTTCGTGGCCGGCATCCTCGGCGAGGAAGTAAATCGTTCTCGCGTCTGGTGAGAGCCCGTAACTTCCTACAGATCTGTCAAAGCTCTTTGTGAGAATCACAGGGGCACTCTTCGTCGGCCATGACATTTTCACGAGCTGGTTGTGGTTGTACACCCATTCGTTTGTGGCATTGAACACACAGTACAACGATTTGCCATCCGACGAAAAGGATGCACTGGTGTAAGTTCCGTCATCCGGCATCAACTGAACCGGTTCGCCGTCCGCGAGCGGAAGGTGATACAAGTTCACGTTGACGAATGCAAACGCCGAGGTATTTCTTTTTGTCGTGGCGGAAAAAACAACGCCCGATCCATCCGGCGTCCAAACCGCATTCAAATCTTCCGCGGAAGCCCCACTGAAACCTTTCTCTGCAACCAGTTTCGTTCCTGCGAACAGATCGCGTGCGGTTGAACTGTCAGTCATCTGTACAAATAAGTGTGGCTGTGTGTCATCAAGCCATTTGTCCCAGTTGCGGATCGGAAATCCTTCGTATGAGCGGGCCTTGTACTTCCGCGCCTTTCTGTCGGCGGCAATCTTCTTGTTCGCAGAATCCGTTTCCGCACCCGGATACACCGTGCTGGTAAAGAGCAATGCCTTTCCATCCGGCCGCCACTGAGGTGATCGCGCGCCGGTGGAGAGCGTCGTGAAGCGAATAGGTTCGCCGGGCTCATTCATGCGCATGATATAGATTTGGCCGACTTCGTCGCCTTCCCGTTTTGCAGAAAACGCAATGCGCTTACCGTCCGGACTCCACGCAACACCTCCTTCACTTGCCAGACTTGATGTCAGTTGCCGCGGCTTTTCGCTTCCGTCGGCAGGCACAATCCAGAGATCAGAGCGTTGGTCTTTCTCATCGTAGGCCGGATCGGTAACGGAGAAGATGACCAGTTTCCCATCCGGACTCGGCACAGGACCTCCGACGCGTTTCATCAGCCACATGTCTTCGTGGGTGAAAAGCGGCTTGGTGGAATCCGATTGTGCAAACACAAAGTGAGCTTGAAACTGAAATACGAAGAGAAGGCACGTGAGGCGAAGTTTGGTCATTTGGAAATCCTTGAGCGGTATAGTGAAAGGTAATTCAGTGCGGTGTTAATGTAGGTACAGTGGGCTTGAAAGACAAGAATGATCTCCTTTGGCCTTGCGATTCTAATTGAGACATTACCATCGCGAGCCCTCCCCCCCAAAAAAAACGAGTGAAGCCCATTGGCTCCACCCGCTTTGAACACACAACGATAACCAAGATTACTTGAGAAGCATCATCTTCCTGATCGTGGTGAAGCTCTTGCCGCTTTCCGTCGCCACCGCAGTGATGCGATAGTGATACACACCGCTCGCAAGGCGCGAGGCATCAAACGGGATGTCATACACACCCGCACTGCGAATGTCATCAACCAACGTTGCAACTTCCTGCCCGACGATGTTGAACACCTTCAAGGTTACCCGGGACACTTCCGGCAGTTGGTACCGGATTGTTGTCAATGGGTTGAAGGGGTTCGGGTAATTCTGATCGAGAGCAAAGTCCGTCGGTACTGATTCCGCAACGGAAACAGGAGTTTGTCCGCCGGGTGCGCTCGCTGTTCCAACCACGGCGATATCATCAATGTACGCTCCCTCTGTACGCAGTGAATTATTGGAGAAGAATATCCAGCGGAACCGGAAGTTTGTCCCGGCCACGCCAGGCACGGTGAACGTCTTCTGGCTCCACACTTGCGAACCGGAACCCGACCCGGAGAATCGTCCGCCGGTGAATTCAACCCAGCTCGATCCATTGTAATACTGGAATGAGCAATAATCACTAGCGTTCGATGTACGGTACCATATCCAGAAGCTGATCTGAACCCCTGTGTAGCCGCTGATGTTCACGCCGCTGTGCTGCATGTAGGAATTCATGTTGTGGTCATACACCTGGCCTGCAACATTACTATTGTCTGCGCAATATGCGCTCCAACTACCGCTGTGAATTCGGGCTCCGGAACTCTGGTCGCCCCAATAGTCCGAACCCGACGTGCCGTTTTGGTCCGCCGCCGTCCATGGACCTCCGGGTACCGTATTCACTTCAAAACCCTCTGAGAAAATCGTCACCGGGGGATTGGTTGCCGTGATGGTAAAGTTCGCGTTGCTCATGTCCGTGGTTGTCGGTGCTGATGCATCCGATACGCGTACAAGAGCGGTCGTTGTCGGCGCGTTCGGCACAACCCAGCCATATGAGCCGGTGTTCGATGTACTTCCGGTGATAGCCGTCCACGAGGAGCCGCCGTTCGTCGAATAATCGATTGAAACGTTGGCAATAGTCCCTGTGAATGACCATGTGATTGTGCAGTTTGATGCAATCACCCATGACTCACCGCCGTTGGGCGCGGTTACGGTAATCGTCGGTGTAACGGGTCCGCCGGCACCGACAGCCGCGGCCGCATCCACCATGCCATAGCCCGTGTAGCGATCCCATCCGGCAACTGATTCCACGTTGACGATATCTTGTGCAGTATTGCGGAGTTGATCGCTCACTTGCTGTGGAGTCCAGGTTGGGTTCTTCGAAATGATCAACGCACACACACCGGCAGCGTACGGTGTTGAGCAGGAAGTTCCATTAAAATACAAATCGTAGTCGCCAGAATTATAGCCGCCCGAACCGACGATGTCGGTTGTGGGAAGAATGGTTGGTGCAATCACATCAACCGATGTCGCGCCGTTCTGTGTCGTTCCACCATAGTTCGACCCCCACCATCGTTCACCGTCGCAGGTGTACCCATTGGGATCAGTGGAAACACCGGGGTTCACCTCGCTTGAGTTACTGCTGCTTCGTTTCCTATCGCCGCAATTGGATGCTGCTCCCACTGCAATAACATTTGCATTTGCTGCCGGATAGCTGACTGCTGTTTTGTTTTCATTTCCGGTTGCGGCAAGAACAACCGCTCCGGCATTCCATGCATACGTGCATGCCGTCTGGTTCGCTGCATCCTGTCCGGAGCTGCCCAGACTCATGCTGATGACATCCGCGCCATTATCGGCAGCGTAGTAAATTGCGCTGTTGATGTAGCTGTATAATAGTGAACCTGCGCTGTTCGCGCACTTCAAGGGCATGATTGTGCAACCACCCGCAATCCCGGCAGGGCCGGCGGAGTTGTTTGCCATTGCCGCCGCAATACCTGCGCACGATGTTCCGTGTCCGGCACCGGACGCGTTGTCGTTTGGATCATTATCATTGTTTCCGAAATCCCAACCGCGGATGTCATCAATCTTTCCATTGCCGTCATTATCAACACCGTCGATTGGATCATCATTCTGCCAGATGCGTAGATCGGGATGGGCCCAGTTGACTCCGCCATCAATGATGGCGATGATGACTGATGCACTTCCGTAGCCCTGACTTCCATCCCATGCGGCCTGCGCGTTTGCGTCAAACCCGACGGTGCCAACCGGAGGACCGTTGTGTGCAAAGGTGCTCCAGTTGTAACTGAGCATCTGCGCCGTATTATTGTGTCCCCAATGATTTGTGTGTAATGGATCGTTAGGTACCGCCGCGTAGTACACTTCCCAATCAGGGTTGGCGAATTCAATGTTCGGATCGCGCGCGTATCGCTCCGCAATCGCGGGAACATCGGCACTTTCGGAAACCCGCACATGATAAATGCGATCCACACCAAGCCGACGGGACAGCGATTCATTTCTCGGCTGGTATAGATGGTCCTTGCTGATGGACGTCGCACCAATGCTCTTGTTCAGAGCGTCGATGGAGGGAATACCGGTGGCCGCGATCTTGTCGCTCACCGAAAGCCGGAAGGACGGCGAGTTCACGGCCGACTCTGTGAACTTGATGACGATGACGCCCGGTTGGTATCCTTGCTTCTGTGTCTGATCATCTCCCCGCCTGACTCCGCCTGCAACCGAGAACGCGACAACTCCGAAGATCAGCGTTGTTAACAGAACGCTTCTACGCATTGGACCTCCTGATGATGATGGTTGATGTTGAAAAGAATAGGGAAAAAATCTTGCCGAGAACGTAGGAATTTCACGGGGGATTGTCAATGAGAACAACGAAAAAATCTTCACCGTCCTGACAGGCGACACTACCGGTATGCCAGGACGGTGATAACTGCCACACAAAATCAGATGGAGCAGCCCTGCGGTTACTTCAGCAACATCATTTTCCGCACCGCAGTAAAGCTTCCCGCATTAATACGCAGGAAGTAGGTGCCTGCAGCGACTCTTCGGGCGTTCCATTCAACTCGCTTGTACCCTGCCGGCTGGATGTCTTCCACAAGCGTGGTAACCTCCTGACCAAGGAGATTGAAGACCTTCAGCGTTACCCGGCTGTCTACAGGCAACTGGTAGTTGATCACCGTGCTCGGGTTGAACGGATTGGGATAGTTCTGTGAAAGACCAAACTCCTCCGGAATTTCCGCAGTCGTTCCTACACGCAACGACAGGGTCCGAACCGGTTCAGAAAGACGCAACACCCCGCTTGTCGAAAGCGATGTTGTTCTGCCCTCAACCACAAGCCCGTGATTCCCGGGCGCAGTGATTGTCCATTCCAACTCCAGAGGGTATTCGGCTGATGAGAGCAGAATGTTTTCGTTCCCCGATGCAATCATCGAGTGCGAAGCGAACCGCGCATCGAAGATCCCGGAAGGAGGAACAGGCGGAAGTTCGGCCATGCTACGGATGCGCGCATCTGCATTTCCAAAGTAAAGCGTTTGGTGCTCGCCGTTTGCATCGGTTATTCTCAGCGTGTTCAATGCGGCGAGAACTATCTCGAGACTGTCCTGTGAATGCCTTCGGGGATAACTCCCCGAGGACATCACCAGTGTACCGGATGTGCTTGTCTTCACCCAGTGTGCGAGACCCGGCTCAATGCTGGAAGCAAGCAGATAGCCGTTGCTGAAAGAGAAGAAACTGGATTGAACACTGGTTCCCACAGCCGTTACAGATGAGGAAGGGATCGGATCGGAAATGGAGCCCACAAGGTTCCAGCCGGCGTTTACGGGAATCGAGTCTGTATAAATGAGATCTCCACTCATCGGAATACTCACGCCTGAACCGAACTTGAGCCAGTAGCCCGGGCCATTATCAAGAGTATCCTTTGTTACAAACATCCCGCCTTCATATGCTATTGCGTTGGATGTCGCACCAGGAAAGAGAGCCGTCTTCAGAAAATCACTGACCCCGACGGGAACAGCAACCATGTTCCATTGCGGGTTAACGGCTATGGAGTATTCGGCTTGTTCATCACCTCCGCTGCCTTGTTCGCCGTCTTGTACACCCTGCGCAAAAACCGGGTACGATATAAGAGCGGCCACAAAAAATAAGACGAGTGTTTTCATAAGGTTCCTTATTTGAGACGATTCGAAGACCAATGGCCTACTTCATTTCGATACGGAGTGGCCTGACCTCAAGCACCCAGTGCATTGCCTGAACTCCCCCCAGAGGCCTCACTGGAGCCAAGTCAACCGGTTTGTGTATTACTGTGAGGTTATTGAGTGACATGACCCTGTTGTTTTGAATGTTGCTGCGGGACTTGGTTCGCGCGGAGAGGAAGCCCCAATCAGACTCAGTGTATTGTACAATATATTCATGCTTCGGTGGTGCAACCCCAAGAGCTATCAAGGTAACGAATTCTCTTATCGGGACATTAGTCCTTGGAATGGCGCGGGCATCGGTCGCTGTGTGCCAGCTATCATCGGCCATAGTGCCACCATCGGTGAACGGTATGGTGAGGGGGGTGGCTCCAATCCCTCCGCCGACGCCGCCTGCTAGCGAGATACCTTTGATAGGGTTCCCCGGCCTCGCGGAAGCACTTGGAGAGTTGCGGTGCCAGTCATCTTCACCAGTGGTTTTGCCAAATGATCGCCCCCCCAATCCGCCACCGATAACAAGGTTGTTCTGTATGTTGCTGGAACTTTTGGTGACGGGCTTGGTAGTCGCTGAAGAAAATTCGTCCGGCGACCAGAATCCCGGGTGTGGATTTATGAGACCGGGATTTCCCGGCGTCGCAAAGTCAGTGGCCCCAATGTTGCCACCGGGATTTCTTCCACCCTTTATCGAGATGCCCTTGATGGGGCTTCCCGGCAACGCAGAGGCACTCGGGGAGTTACTGATCCAGTCATCATAGGCCATGGTGCTACCGTAACCTACCAAGAATTGAGGGTCAGCTGACTTTATTTTAAGACGTCGGATTGGGGGCTTCGAATATGACACCAGGTGCACGCCCGGATCTGCCAATTCCCTGACAACAAACTTTGAACTGATCAATTTTTTTGGTGTTCCGGAGCTGTAGTTAGTAGGATTGTTGCCGGCGTTTGAGTATCCGTTGCGCAGGTCAGGTGCACTACCCATGAGGGAGGAGGCGTCTTGCTGCATATACCTTCCCAACTGTGGATTGTAGTATCTGTTATCCTTCCCCTCGTACAAGGGGTTCTCTCCTGCTAACTCGTTTCCCTGGTAGAACGGATTAACATTGTGGGCTGAAACCGGAATCTGCGTGTATGCGCTATCGAAAAAACTCGGTTCGCCGAATGCGCTGTATGCGTATTCTTCCACCACGTTACCCGCGGTGTTTGTTATGGAAATGAGGTCTCCCATCGGGTTACGGTGCATATAGTAACTTTCGAGTGTTCCACCTCCACCAAGAACCGTTGTAACTTCGGCCTTGCTGCCAAGGATGGTACCCCCTGTCACGGCATCCGAACCATCCCGCTCTTCGATAACATCGCCGCCATCGAAGAAGTATTTGGTGACCGTACCGTTGACGGTTTTCTGGATTTTTCTCCCAAATGGGTCGTATAGGTATGCGGCGTTCATCACAAGGTTGGAAGCACCGGTCATCCTGTTCTCAAAATCATAAGTGTATGCGGTAAATCCATCCGACGTCATGTTGCCGTTGGCGTCATAACTTGGGGAAATCGGGACCGAGCTCGTGATACTTGCGTACGCATTGATGGTGTTTGATGTATATGAGGTAATAGCGCCGTCTTTGTCATACAATGTCCGATTGCCAACTTGATCGAACGTAAACTGCGACTGCGTTACCGGAACTGGAATGTCACCGGCGACAAGATCTCCCTGCTTGTACCCCGTCAATCGCGTTGTAGCATCATAGAGATATTTCTCCGAAGTCAACGGCCTGTGGGGCTTCTCCACGGAGGACTGGAATCCGCGATCGTCAAAGGAACAGATAAAATCTGCAGACGCCCCCGAGTTGTAAAGATGGGAAACGCTGGTCATCTGACCGTTGTCGTCGTACCCATACGTTGATGATGTTCCATTCCCGTTTGTCTGGGATACCATACGGGAAGCAAGGTCGTACGCGTACGTCACGATTGGTGTTCCACCCGTGGCTACAGTCAGCGGCTGTAATCGCAAATCCATTGTGCTGGTGAACGTAAGGGTTGATGGATTAGCAGTGACGATGGTTCTTCCGGCAACATTGTATGTGTGCGAAGTCGTTTTGCCATTCAAGACCTCGCTCAACAGACGATCCGCTCCGTCGTAGGTCATCGCAATGGTCGAAACCGCATTGCTGGCGCCAATGAGTCTCCCCCCATCATCGTAGGCGTATACATCATTGCCACCGGGATGAGACCTGGAAATCATCCTGTTCATCCCATCGTAGGACAAGCTGGTGGTTACGCCGCCCTGATCCGTCTGACTGGTCACGTTTCCAGCGGCGTCACGCAAGAGTACTTTAAAGGTTCCGTCAGCAAAGGTCGTTTTGATCGCACGGTCCATTGCATCGTAGAGCATTGTTGTGGGATTGCCGCGCGCATCAAGGATGGAAACAACATTGCCTGCGGGGTCAAACCCCAGTGATGTTGTCAACCCTCCCGGAAATGTTTCACTCATCCTACGGTTCATAGCATCATACCCGAACGTCGTAACTCCTCCTTCACCATCCGTTGTTGAGATGGTATTGGAGTTGTTATCATAGGCATAGCTGACTGTTTGGCCGAGCGGCGCCGTAATGGTAACGGGCCTGTTCATCACGTCATAAAGATACTGTTTGGTATTACCCAGCGCGTCTGTTGACGTGATCCTGTTGGAGTTTGCATCGTACGTGCAGCTTTGAATCGGACCCATTGCATCAGAAACAGATATGAGCCGGTCGGAGGCATCGTGAAGATAGGAGAACGTGTTACCATACGGTGTGGAAACGGACACCACGTTGCCCACCGCGTCATATGCGAATGTTGTCACTTCCAACATCGGGTTTGTCCTGCTTACCATCCGGTGAAGCCCGTCGTAGGCAGCGGATCGCGTCAGACCGTTGGGATCGGTCGAGGATAGCAGATCCCCCGCGGAACTCCATACAAGACTACTGCTGTGCAGAAGAGGGTCAAGTATGGTAACGGGCCGGTCCATCGCGTCGTGAGTGTAAAGCGTCGTATGGCCGAGAGGATCTGTTGCGGAAGTGACGTTGCTGTTGTTGTCATATGTAAATGTCTCTGTGCCGATCGGATGGGTGATCTGTGTGATCCTGTCCAGGGCATCCACCGTATAGCCCGTAACATGACCGTTTTCATCCGTCATACTCACCACGTTGTCATTGGGATCGTACGTCATGCTTGAGGTATGCCCCAGCGCGTTGGTTCTCAGGATCAATCTATTCAGCCCATCATGGAGGTACCCGGTGGGGTTGCCGTTGAAATCAGTTACCCCAACGACGTTGCCATGGCTGTCATACGAGAGCGTTGCTGAACTCCCCAGCGGGTTGGTAACGTCCGTAACCCGGTTTCGCGCGTCGTAGTTGTACGACGTGATGTTACCATTAAAATCTGTGCTTGTCCGGATGTTGCCATACTCATCGCGAGCCACCACCGTGATTCCCTCGGGGCGTGCGATGGAAATGACGCGATGGAGAGCGTCGTGCCCGTATGTTGTGCTGTGGCCATTCTCGTCTGTTACCTGGACAAGGTTTTCCATGCCACCATAGAGATAGAGGGTATTTCCGCCGAGAGCGTTTGTTCTCGAGATCGTCCGGTCAAGAGCATCGTGCGAGTAAACAGTCGTACGCCCGTCGGCGTCGGTAAAGGAGGTGACATTGCCCGAGTTATCGTAGGTGAAGCTTTCCGATCCAATCGGTCTGATAATACTGCTGAGATAGCCGTTGGAAGTATAGGAAAACGTGGTGGTGTTACCACGTCCGTCAGTGACACTAACGGGGTATCCGTGCGGGTCATATGTGAACGACTCGGTAATCCCAAGCGGTCTGCTCACCTCAATCGGATTGCTGAAAGCGTCCACGAGAAAACCAGTAACGTTGCCTTTCTTGTCGGTATATGAAGTCACTTGGTGGTTCACCGGCTCATACGTCCAGCTTTCGGTTTGGGCAAGCGGGTCGATGACGGAAAGGAGGTCTCCGCTTGAGTTCCATACACAAGTGTAGGTCTGCCCAAGCGAATTCGTGTATGAGGTTATATTGTTCTGTGTATCGTAGGTAAAGTGTTCGTCCAACCCAAGGGGCCCTTGAATCTGGATGAGCCGTTTTTGGGAATCAAAGGAATAAGACGTTGTTTGCACTGCGCCAAAAACCGTGGAGCTTACATCGGTTTTTCCTATCCCCGTGTTGAAGACAATGGAAATGCTCGTTGGTGGTGTGGTTGCATCGCCGGGTGTACTCACGGACGAAACTCCTCCGCCGCTGCCGTTCGCAATGGAGACAGGATGACCCAGTTCATCAATGAAGCCCGTCATTCTATTCCGCGCATCGTATTGATAACGGTAGATATCACCCAGGGGATAGGTGACCTTCTTCAAGTTCCCACGCGTATCGTATTGATATGATGTTGTTCGAGGCGGAGATGCTATGGAATCCACAAGAGAGACAAGCCTTCCTGCGCTCCAATTCAGACGGATACTGCGCCCGTTCGCGTCCGTCATGCGGGTTGGTTGTCCGCCAACGAAGTCGGCGAAGGTAACTATGTTGCCGTTGCGGTCCTCAATACTGGTAATTCGCTTGTGTGAGGCATCGTCAAACCGCACATTGACACCACTTGTCTGTCGCCAGTCGAACTTGCCTGGTGCATACTCGGTGAGTGTGCTGAATACACCCGTAGGAGCTGTGTATGTCCCGCCACTGACCGTGAAGGAATCTTTGCTGCCATCAGGTCCGCGAATAATGATATGACCCGGCGTAACTTCATACATCATGTTGAATGTCGAAGTCCAGCCGTTTCCCATTCCCCAGTTGTTCTTCGAGAGCCCGCTGTTGTACGCAAACACCACCTCAAGGGGAAGTCCAAGAGCCGGGATGTACACATCCTCGCGTTGATGGAAGAGATTCCCCGTGAAGGTGTTTACCTCCATTCCTCCCGGCGCAACGATGTTCGGCTTGGTGATATTCTTGCTCGATTTAAACAGAGTCACCGTAATGTTCTTCCGGATGTTTTTGCCGGCATTCACATGAACTGGCAACAGGACAAGAAGGGCAAACAATGCGAGTATCCATGCTTTCATAGAAAAAGTCCGGGAATATGTGTGAAGGATTGGATCAGAGTGAGGCGTTGATAAGTTCAATTGCACAGTTTTCCTCCTGATGAAATTATCGTACGATCAGCTTCTTAATGTCGAGGTATTGTTGTGTTGACCCGGCGGCAGAAATCCGGCAGAAGTATGTTCCGGCCGCAAGTCCGATGGTGTCAAGCGCGATATTGTGAATTCCCGAATCAAACTCCACGGCATCCCTCATCCTCATGATCTCTGTGCCATTCCTATCCACCATGATGATCGTAACGGAACACCTTTCAGGTAACTCGAATTCGATCCCTTTGGGATCAAACGGGTCGGGAAACACTATTCTTGACTGGAGCGAGGTCTGGTTCATCCACCCTCAATAGAAGAAAAACCGGTGGAGTGTACAATCGGGAGATCCCTGAAAACAACTCAGGATTTTCGGAAGGGGAAGGCGGTTTATTCCAGGGGGGTCAGGCCTTCGCGGACAGCGTATTTTGTCAGTTCAGCAACGTTATGAATATTGAGCCGGTTCATAAGTGTTTGTCTGTAGGTTTCAATGGTCTTGACACTCAGCCTGAGCGCGGCGGCAATTTCTTTCATGGATTTTCCCTCAGCGATAAGCTGGAGAACTTCCCGCTCCCGCCCCGTGAGCTTTGGTGCAACAGGGGCCTGGTCATTCAGCCGGTCAACATAATCTCCAACGACCGTACCTGTGATTTCTGGGCTGATATAAAACTTTCCGGAAAGAACGCTTTTCACTGCCAGTCCGAGTTCATCAACCGCAGAATCCTTCAAAAGGTATGCTGACGCGCCCGCTTTCAACATCTCCGACACAATGTCCTTGCTGGCATGCATCGAGAGTGCGATAACTCTTGCGGAAGGAAGCTCGCGGAGAATCTGCCTTGTCGCCTCGATGCCGTTCATTCCGGGCATGGTTATGTCTATCACCACAACGTCGGGCCGATGCACGCGCGCAAGTTCGACGGCAACGTTTCCGGACGCGGCCAGCGCCACAACTTCCATCCCCATTTCATGTTCAATAATGCTTCTTAATCCTTCCCGGACGATCGTGTGATCATCCGCGAGGAGAATGCGAGTCGACATTGTTTTTCTCCGTTACTGCTGTGGTCAGTGTTGTATGTCTCAGTGGAACAACAAGAGTGAATGTTGTTCCTTCACCGGGTGGCGAATTCACATCAATCGTTCCTCCCAAAAACTCAAACCGTTCCCGAATATTAAACAAGCCGAACCCTGTTGACTGCTTCTTCGGTTCGCCAATGCCTTTGCCGTTGTCATGAATAACCACCTGTAGTGTAGCTTCAGAGCTTTGGAGTTCTACCTCAACGGACGATGCCCCGGCGTGCTTGACAATGTTGACAAATAGTTCGCGGATCGCGGAAAAAAGTATGGCGCGCACGTCATCATCCATGTGCGGTGCATTCCCCTTGTGGACAACGTTCACCGTGATACCCTGTTTGTCAAAGATAAGTCCCGCAAGGGATTGCACTGCGGCTGGAAACTCGAGAGTATAAAGAATCGGCGGACTCAGTTCGAGCGTTAGTGAACGCGTCTGATGTATGGCCTCTTCAATGATCTCGCGGACGCTTTTGAGATCTTCCGGCTTGATCGAAGACCGTTTCTCCAGCAACCTGATGCGCATTTTCCCCAGAGCAAGGTTCTGACCGATGACATCGTGCAGGTGTACCGCCATCCGTCTCCGTTCACGTTCCTCCATGACGGAAATTTCAGATGTCAGTTCCCGCAATCGGCGATGCTGGTCACGGATTCGCGTTTCGGAATCCTTTCTCTCCGTGACATCGAAGGCAGTGCTCAGAAACGCTGAGACATCCCGGAACTGTACTGGTCCCCACGTCAGGTCAATCCAGCGCTCTTCTCCGGTTTTCTTTACAAGCCGTAGTTCCCGACTATGATGCGACGAATCCTTCACGGCAAGCAAGCGATCGTAAGCGTGGCGGTCATCCGGATGAATGAGCGAAGAGAACGACATGTCCACAAGTTCATTCAAATCCCACCCTGTAAGACTTTCCATTCCCTTGTTTGCAAAAAGGATCCTCTGGAGGTCATGAATGACGATCGCCGATCGCGTCAGTTGGGCCACGGCCCGAAACTTTGCCTCGCTCCTTTTCAGTTCCTCGGCATGTCGTTGCTTGCGAACGAATTGATTTGCAACCATGGAAATACTCAGGAGAATCAGCAACAGCCCAGGCCACAGAATGTATGGTCTAAGAAAAAGCGGCTCCAAAACAACAAACGAAATTGTGGCCCCATTAGGATCAACGGTTCCTCCTAATCCCTGAGCCTGGATCTGGATGGAATGGGTTCCGGCAGGAAAGCCAGTGAGGGTAACGCTGCTGGTGATATCCCACCCCGACCAACCGGATGTTTCCGTCCGATAGCGTGTGAGAATCTGATCCGGATCGAGCTCTCCCCAAAAAGCGAATGCACTCCACCGAACGAGAACGCTATTCCCCTCGACAACTGCTTTTTGCGCAACCACACGGGGCGGAGGACGGACAGGGTGGTTCAGATCGAGTATGGAAACTCCTCCTCCCTGGGTTCCGGCGTACACCTTGCCTGAAACCGGCAAGACAGGCCAGACAGACGGATGGGGAATTCCTCCTTGCCCATCACCACGCGTCCAATTGCCGTCACTATAAGAAGCTACGCCCCCGGCGGTTCCAAGCCAAATGTTACCAGATGAACCGAGACTTATATCCCAGATTTGGTTATTGACCAACCCGTCGGCTGTCGAAAGGTAGCGAACAGAGTTGTCGCTATCGATGTACCCGAGTCCGGTCTCTGTTGGTGTTGTTGCGTGTCCAAACCAAATTCGTTGGTTCCGATCAACTGCAAGAGTAAAAACCCGATCATTCTTGAGTCCCTCCCGGGTGGTGTAGTGCTTCCAGAAGCCATCCTTCAAATGAAAGAGCCCCTGAAATGTTCCAAACCACTTTTCGTCATCCGAAATAGCGGCAAACGAGTAAACGCGGGCATCGGGGAGATCGGGCGTCCTTGCCCAATACCTGAGACGACCGCCTACCAACGTGTAGATTGCGGGAGAAAGTGGTGGTTGACGATTTTCGTCTTCATCTGTCCCGAGGAACCAGAGATTACCACGCTGGTCTTTTTCTATTCCGTGAAAGCGAAGGTGGTCTGTAGGAGTATCCGCCTCTCCGCGGGACCAATTACTACCATCCCATTGGAATGCACCTGTAAAGGAGGATCCGCTGGATATCCACACGTTGCCGAGTGAGTCCTCAGCGAGTCCGGTCACGACGAAGAGTCGGGTACCAAGAACATTGGCGATTGTTTTGAGCTCCCCATCGGGTTTCTGAATAACGACACCGTCACCTGTTCCAAACCACACATCACCGTTCCTTGTTGTGATGAGCGCGTTGACGGAGTTCCGTGGATCAGGGGAAGGAAATCTGATGGTGGTCCACCGTGACGGGGCGGCGTTAAAGAGGTAGAGCCCTTGATTAGTACCAACCCACAAGTCGCCATTCGGACGAAACTGAAAGAACGTTATATCACGGGGTGGAAACCTGACCGTTTCCCATTTCCCATCTCTGCGGAACCGGACATCATCAACGTGGTAGGAAACGATCGCCTCTCCTTCAGGGCCAACATCAAGAATGTGTGCGACTGCCGCCCGTTCACCGGTAACGAGCCGGGGCGCCAACTCGCGGGACCATTCCCACAACCCCCTTTTTGAGAAGGGATAAGAGATGGACACCAGGCCGGTGCCTTTCGCGTTCTCTGCGGCAGAGCTGATTCCCATCGCGCCTTTTGCGATTCGGAGTTTCAATGTCGCGGTACTTCCATCGGTGATGAATAGTCCATCGTTCGTGCTCACCCAAAGCCGGTCGGATGAAGTTGCCCAGACTTTCTGGATGGTATGAATGTTCAACTCTTCAAGAAAACGATTTTCTCCTGTGGGATGGACATCCAGCTTCCCATCCTTCAGCAGCAAGAGTTTTCCGCCCGCGGCGGCTGATGTCTGCTGGTCAATGGCCATCATTTTTCTGAAACCGTCGGTTGTGCCAATGAAGAGTTGGTTTCCACACTGGATCACCACGCTGTCATTCACCATGCCGACATACCGTGAAGGTTCATCGCAAGAAAGCCCGGCTTTGCTATCAACAACATTCCATTGAAAGCCATCGAACCATGCAAGGCCGCCACTGGTGATAACCCATGGTGGACTGTCTTTACTGTCAATGATCTGAATGATCCGGTTTGAGGGAAGTCCCGATGCCGTAGTGAAGTGCGCCCACCTCCAGGATTGGTTGAAATCATAATTTCCTGAATGAGCAAACGTAAGAGGAAACAATGAAGCGAAGCCGGGGAAGAGAATGAGGCAAGCCCACAACCGGGCGATGACCGGAACATGATAAGACAAAGTGCTGAAGCTGAACATAGTTCCGTACAGTGAATTGGAGAAGGGTCTGAGATGCTGGGGAAAGAGCTTACATCTACGCCAAGGAAATCAATAATATCTTAACCTGTAGTGCTGCAAAAAGCAACTGTGGTTGGGCGGGGTAAGGACACCTCGTAGTGTTACCGGTATGTATCGGAAGTACTTTGACTAGAGGAGATTTGGAAATTATTCTTCATCGATAACCCATGTTTCAAGAAGGTTCTCGGGCAAACTGGAAACAAACCTTGATGGTTTTGAAAGAAGCAGTCCGGTGTCTCTATCATAGATATTGATGGGATAGGTAATGAAGAGATTCTCTTTGGCTCGCGTGCAGGCGACGTACATCAGGCGCCGTTCTTCTTCCATGGCTTCATCGCTTATTGCCGCGCGGGTGTTGGGAAAGCGTCCGTCAAGCGCGTAGATAACAAAAACACTGTTCCACTCAAGCCCCTTGGCGCTGTGAATTGTCGAGAGAACAAGTTTCTCATCATCGGTGCCGGGAGCCGTTATATCCGTAACACTCTCACCTGCCGGTTCCAGCGCGAGGTCGGCAAGTAGTGTATTCACAGAACGATAGCGTTCGGTGATTTGCTGAAACATTTCCAGGTCTTTGCGACGCTTGACGAAATCATCGTACCGGCGCGAGAAAATCGGCTGGTAGTAGTTAATGATCTGCTGGATCTTATCCGATGGCGTAAGATGTTCAGGCGCAACTGTTCTCATTGCCTCGACGAGGGAGCGTATGCCTTCCGGATAGTCATTGTAGTTAGACCAGAATGATTGAACGCTTTGCGCTGTGTTTGCGGGCGCTGGATTGAAACGCCGCGAAGTGATGTCTTCGATGACGCGTTCAGCCGTACGTGGGCCAACTCCATCGACAAGAAGCAGTATTCTATTCCAGGCAACAGCATCACGGGGATTTTCAAGAACCCGCAAATAAGCAACCAGGTCCTTAATGTGGGCCGTCTCGATGAATTTGAACCCGCCAAATTTCACAAACGGAATGTTTGTCTTGTTCAATTCAATTTCGAGATCGAAGGAAAGATAGCTTGAGCGGAACAACACAGCGATGTCATCAAGCGAAACTCCTTTCTCCCGCAACTCCAGCACCTTCTGAACAACGAACCGCGATTGCAGGTGTTCGTCCTGTGCGACAACGATGGACGGAAGATCGCCACCCGAGCGATGAGTGTACAACTCTTTGTGGAACTTGTGCCTGGTCATGAGTTCCTTGGGAATAGAGTACTCCTCACCTTCCCGATATATCCCGGGGTTGTTCCACAGCATCCCCCCACCACCGAGATTCCGGATTGGCTCCATCTATGCGCATGTTGGGCGTAATCCTCCTCGCGAACGTCAACAGTAAAGTGCACATCCTGCCGTTCATCTTCGGGAAGACCGATGTTGCCATACGCCATCAGCGGCAGTGCTGTAAGGGACCGGAGTGTTTTGAGGATCGGCTCAAGAAAACGGGGAGACACACAGTTAATGGAAAGCGCCGAAGGACCGAATGGGATGACACTTCGTACCGCTTCGCTCAGCGATTCGCCGCCGTACAGTGTCCCGTTCTTGTGACAAATGAAACTAACGACGAATTCCATCCCGGTCGATTGGGCTGCGGAAGCTGCGGCGCATGCTTCCCGTATTGTGTTCATTGTCTCCAACAGCAAGAAGTCAACGCTGAGATCCGCGAGCCGCTCGGCAATTTCGCGGTGTTCATCATTGAGTTGTTGATCGGGCGGAACAAGATCTGGCCGATAGCAATCCTCGAGTGGCGCAATCGATCCGGCAATGAGAACATGTCGATCCGGAAAGCTTTCGCGGGCTTGTTTAGCCAATTGAACGGCGGATTGTGTTACCTGTGCTGATCGGTCCGGGAGATTGGCTCTGCGAAAAGTTCGTCGGGTTGTCCGGAACGTATTTGTTGTGATGATGTCCGCGCCGGCAGCAATGTACTCTCTGTGAATCTGAAGCACAGTTTCCGGATGAGCGAGAAGCGCGTTTGCCGACCACAACGGCAAACCCGTGTCCACATCGCGGTTGCGAAGCTCTGTTCCCATCGCGCCATCAAGAATGAGTGTAGTGCCTTCAGAAAGTCTGGTTTCAAACTTGTTGTGCGTTTGCATTGTCGCTATTAGTCCCGCGCCTGCCTGAGAATTTCGTTCGTCAGATTGAGGATCGGTTGTGTACTCCGGTAGTTCTCTTCAAGTTTGATCAGGACACAGGTCGGAAACTGCTCCGGAAAATCAAGAATGTTCCTGACGGTTGCTCCTCGAAATGAGTAGATGGACTGTGAATCATCTCCCACGACCATGATATTCTTGTGCCGCTCCGCCAAAAGGCACACAATATCAGCTTGAATCCTGTTAGTATCCTGGTATTCATCAACCATAATGTACTTGTACGTATCGCCCAGTGTTTTCCGAACCCGACCATGTTCTTTCAAGAGGTTCAGCAAGAACACTAACAAGTCGTCGTAGTCCATAAGGTTGTGTCGGGCTTTGTAACCTGCGTATGCACTTTGCACCTTCAGAATATCGTCGCAATGGTCGGCGTATTGTGGGTACTCTTCCTTGAGAAGCTCCTTGATTGGAACAAGTGTGTTGACTGAACGGGAGAACATATCAAAGAGCGTCTGCTTCCGCGGAAACCGTCTCTCACGCGTGTCAAGCTTCATCTGCGTTCGTAGGAGATTAACAACATCCTCCGCATCTCCCTGATCCAGAATACTGAACGAGGGTTCAAAGCCAATCAACGAAGCGTATTTTCTAAGCACGATGTTCGCAAACGAATGGAAGGTGCCTCCGGCAACCTTTTCACACCTTGCGTCAAGCAGAATACTTGCGCGGCGAAGCATTTCCTGAGCCGCTCGCCGGGTGAAGGTGAGCAGAAGAATGGATTCGGGTTTCACACCAAGCTCGACGAGATAAGCAACGCGATACGTGATGGTCCGCGTTTTCCCCGTCCCCGCGCCGGCAATAATCAGATGTGCGCCGTTCGTGGATGTAGCGGCTTCGTACTGGGCAGGGTTAAGCTGGTTTTTGTAATCGATCTGAAACCGCGCGGGCTTTCCGGCTTCAACAAGCACGGGTGATTCGGGCTTCTTTAAAACATATTTTTTGACGTTCTCACCCACCGATTTGACTCATCGTTCGCCCGGGGCGAATAAACTCAGGCTGGTTTATGAGGTGGCCGCGCTCTTTCTGCCGGACGGCATCGATGATCGCGACGCTAATAGAAGTATCGTCAACCCCGCTACGAATCATTCCGCGAAGGTCCAGTTCATTACGCGAGAACAAACACGTTCTGAATTTTCCGTCCGATGTCAGCCGCACACGGTCGCATGTGGAACAAAACGGATGAGACACGGAGCTGATGAACCCTATCTCTCCAACACCATCGGCAAACCGGTAGCGCGAAGCCGGAGAATGCTCATCCATTGACTCCAAAGGGATGAGCGAATGTTCTCGATGTATCACTTCGAGGATTTCTTCCGTGGTGATAACCTTGTCCGTAGTCCAGCCGTCGTCTTTACCAATCGGCATGAACTCGATGAAACGGACAATAAACCCGCGCGTGCGCGCCAGGGTCACAAAACCCATGATCTCACTCTCGTTGAAACCGCGCACGAGCACCACGTTCAGCTTCACTGGCACAAGGCCCACTTCGACTGCGGCTTCAATGCCCTCCCATGTCCGCTTGAATTCATCACGTCGTGTGACTGAATGAAAAGTTGCCCGCGATAGAGCATCAAGGCTTACATTAACACGATGGAGTCCTGCGTCTGCAAGCCTACCCGCTTGCTCCTTGAGGAAGTAGCCGTTTGTCGTGACGGCGATGTCTTCAAGCTCTTCTATCTCCGAAAGCATCTTCACCAGAACATGAAGCTCTTTTCTCAGCAACGGTTCTCCACCGGTGAGGCGAATCTGGCGAACACCAAGTTCGGTGAACACCCGCGTAAGACGAGCGATCTCTTCATAACTCAACAATGCGTCGCGATGCAGCCATTGCATCCCCTCTTCGGGCATACAATAGTGACAGCGAAAATTACAGCGATCGGTAACCGAGATGCGAAGGTCGGTGGCAACACGATCGTATGAATCGACAAGATTATTATGAGACTGAACCATGTTCTGCACTCGAAACCACAATTCCGCCGGCGGGAGTGAATTCTTTTTTCCAAATGGGGACAGACAGCTTGATTGCGTCGATTGCGAACCTGCAGGCTTCGAACGCCTCGTTGCGGTGAGAGGACGAGACTGCCGTAACCACAGCGATCTCGCCCACATTTAGCATCCCGATCCGGTGAATCAGAACAGCATTATACACAGGCCATCGCGACCGGATTGCTGTTTCTATCTTTGCCATCTCCCGTTCCGCCATCGGGACGTAAGAGGTGTATTCAAGGCGGTCAATCGTCTCTCCACTTGAATGGTTGCGCACTGTTCCGACAAAAAGGTCTATTCCTCCAGCCGAAGGGTGTTGTACTTTCTCCCAGACTTCAGTCATACTGATAGGTTCTTCAACAATTGCAACGATGGATTTATCCTCCGCTCACGGGCGGGATGATACACACCTCATCGCCGCCGCTCACATGATGATTGAACTGCACATACTCAAGATTGACGGCGAGTCGCACGACGGGGCGCCAACGGCTCAAATCCGGATACCGCGCGCACAGGGCTTCGAACACAGTCGCCGCCGTTTCATCCGGGGAAACTTTGAAATGAAATTCTTCCTCACCTACAATGTCGCGCACCGGGCCGAATAGTTTCACAACAATGTCAGTCATGCATAACCCCCGCATAATGTGCCGCACCGAAAAGCGCGGCTTTGTCATTCACAATGACTTCAACCGGCATTTGTTTCAGCAGATTTGTGTATCTCCCCTTGAAGCAAAAGGATTCCAGGAATGAACCCGTTTGAAGAGCGCGAATGATTCTAGGAGCGATCCCGCCACCGACGAGGACGCCGCCCGTCGCAAGAAACTTCAGCGCAAGGTTTCCCGCCTCCGCACCATAAACCGAAATAACGAGGTTCATTGCTTGCGCACATGTTTCATCTGATCCATCTATCGCAACCTGCGATATCACCGCGGCCGCATCGCTTGTCTTCAGGCGTTCGGAAAGCCAACCGGGTTCAGGCTTGGCGGAACGCGCGCGAAAGAATTCATACACATTCACAATACCCGGACCGGAAACAATCCGCTCATAGCTTGCTCTTCCGAACCTGGCTGACAGGAATTTCAGAAGTTCATACTCGGTCTCATTATGCGGCCCGAAATCAGTGTGACCTCCCTCCGAAGGAATCGCCTGATACCTTCTGCCATTCCAAACAAGCCCGCCTTCACCCAATCCGGTCCCCGCGGCGATAACAGCGATTGATCCGCGTTCCCGACGAACGCCTTCATTCAATACTGTTTTGTCTTCCTTGGGAATACGCAATGCGCCGTATCCAGTTGCTTCAAGATCGTTGATCAATCCGACACTCTTCAACCCTAACTGTGTTGCGACTTCCTGCGCGTCCACATCCCAACCGAGATTTGTAAGTTTGCTGCTCCCGTTGACCACTGGTCCAGCAATGCCGAATGCAGCAGACGTGATTGTTGTGGGATACTCCGTGAGAAATTCTCTTAGTACTTCTCCTAGTGATTTGTATTCTCTGCTCGGATAGCTGCGGTAAACGCGCAGCATGAGTTGCGTGCCTTGAGTCTCAACGAACGCGAGATTTGTTTTGGTCCCGCCGATGTCTCCCGCAAGGATCATGCTGTTACCTTCGTTGACAGAAGAGAAGCCGCAGGTGCGTCGAGAAACCATGCTGGACTCTCCGATGGGCGAACCAACTCCGCCGGATATGTGCCCGGTCTTCGCTCAACAATTTCCCGAACGATGGCGGCTTTGGGTTCGCCGGACACAAGAAACATCACCTTGCGCGCGGCGTTGATGGCGGGAAGCGTTATGGTGACTCGGTGTGATCCGAGACGGGGGACGAACACATTAATTGCCAGACGCTGCTTTACAGTCAACGCAGAGGTATCGGGAAACAGTGACGCAGTATGGCCATCATCTCCAAGTCCGAGTAAAACGATGTCGAACGCCGGTGCATCGCTCTGGAAATGGCGCTTCATTTCAAGCTCGTATTCACGGGCCGCGTTCTCGGGTGAAAGCTCCGTCATCACGCGGTGGATGTTCTTCTCCGGAATACGAACCTTCTCCAAAAGAGTTTTCTGTGCCATAAGGAAATTGCTTGCAGGTGAGTCCGCAGGGACGCAGCGTTCGTCGCCCCAAAAGACGTCCACCTTGTCCCATGCAATGTCCTTTTTCGCTAGATGTTCGTACACAGAGCCGGGCGTTGATCCGCCGGAAAGAGCAATGGACGCGTTGCCCGCTCTTGCGACCGCGGCAGAGAGTCCGGTAGTAATCGCCTCTGCTGCGCCATTCGCGAGCGACCATGCATCGGGATACACTTGAAGCCATGCGCTCATGATGTTCTTCCAACGATAACTTTCACCAATGCCGATAACGCGGATTCATAGAGGTTGTCGCGATACAGCCCGTCCAGTTCCTTTCCGAGCATCGTCGCTGATGAGGTTGTTTCTCTGGGTAAGAGGTCGTTGGAAACCTGACCCGATCGCGAGCGAGTGGTTATGGCGAGACATCGGTTATCAACTTTCTGTTCGATGCTGACTTCCACTCCGGAAGCACAATGAATCGTCACATTTGTCATGGAGCCGGTCGTATGGAGCGTGTCCTGCCGTTCTTTCCAAAGAATACGAATCGCGTGCTCGCCGCTACGCACTGTTGCTGTCGTGGACCCGGGCGCGCCCGACACTGTACGCAAGGGAGTCCATTGAAGTCGCGACGCAAGCCAACCGGTCAACAACAACGAAGACGCAAGACCTGTACGATGGGGCAACCGGGCGACTGAATACGAGATCTCAATGTGGTCAATTTCTTTCAAACTCTGAATCATTTCCTGCGGATCAAAAAGCTCTGCAAGCGCGTATCTCCACCGTTCACCAGCGCTCCATGAAAGGTCGGCAAAACTTGTTCTTCGTGAAAGCCGGTTGATGGAGGAAAGCCAGAACGAAAGCGAAGCAAGCGGGGTCCGGTCGATAGAGGAATCTATGATTACTCGGTCGGCGATTTCCACGAGCCGCGGGAGAATGTTGTCATGCTGATCGATCCGCGAATTCCAAAGAAGAATTGCCGGCACGTCCGGAAGAAGCAATGATGTTATAACACTGGGAATCTTGTCGATATCCGTGCCCTGGGCCGCAAGATTGATCTGCTCACAGCACACCTGACTGCTCCCCGGCACCGGAAGCGAGCATCGAGCTGATATCCACGCATCCAGCATTGGCGACGCGGAGTTGCGTTCTGACAAAACAAGGAAGACCCTCGCAGGATGTTCTGCGGTAATCTCATCAAGGACCGGCTCAAGGTGCTGTATGATTGCGATGTCGTCCGCCACGACAACAAGGTTCGCGGAACATGCGCGCACAACCGGCTTGTGTTCATCGGACCCGCCAGGCGAAATCGGTTTCCAGAGATTGGTTAGCTCCATCTCAATCGCGGCAACATCCACGGATCGCGGCTTCTCTATCGGCAATGTGCCGGATGATGTTTTTGAAGATTCGGTTTGGATCATGGGACCCGGTAACAGGTTCAGAAATATAGTCATCGAAGGTCAAAATTGCATGAAAGGCTGGACACTTTTCCCCCGTCGTTCTTCCGAATCGTCATCCTCCCGTTGTGACCAGCGCTATTGACTAATGGTATGCAGATTGTTAATTACTCAGGAGAGGCAACCATTGGCGCACAATGTCCCCCCTTCATCCAGGCAGGAGCCGAATATGAATAGCTTGCGGGTTGAATCCTTCTTCATCGGAAGCCGAGATGTGGAACGCAAACAGTACGAGGTACTGCAGGGGCTCAAGTCTTACACGGACGAATTTCATCATAACCGACTCTACCCCGCGCTTTCCGAGCTGATTGAACTTTACAATGCCCTTCAGGATTTCCTCCAGAAAAAAAATGATTTCAAACTCCCGCAGAACCTGAAGGACGTTGATCTCGAAAACAAACATCTCGTGTTCGAATCACCCGATCAGGCCAACGATGAAATCGAGCGCGCAGTGGATCTCATTGCCTGGGCCATTCCGATGGTTGCCAGAGGCATTGATGAAGGCAAGGAAGTGTACAATTTTGTCGAGGAACATATCGCCATCGAAGAAGTGGGTATCATGCCGATGTATAAAGAGGAGGGGTATTGGTTTGTTCCCGACCACACGGTTTCTGTCCTCCACTTATTGAGATACAAAGTTAGTTTGTTCTCGTCAACTTCGGAACGGTTTCGCACCTTGCAAACACAGGTTCTGGAATCCATTGCCCGGTCATTCATAACTCAAACGCCGGAATCTCTGAAACTTGATCTCATTGAGCGCTACCAGGATCTTCCAAACCCGGCAACGTACGCATGCGAAACAGACCTCGAGTTCCCGTTCGCGGCCACAATTCTTCCCGTGGCCAAGAGAAAACTGATGTCCCATCTTTTTTCCTGACCCGCCTCGATGCACGTTCTTCGATGTCCCCACTGCCGGCAAATCGTGCCGGTCTTGATCAAACGCTACAGAACGAAAACAGAGTGGACGATTGTGCGTCGGCTTCACGGTTTGAATCCACTTTGGGATCCCGCCTCAGGGCTGTGTGAACGCTGTCTCTATCTTAATGAATTCTCCACGCTTGCCGAGCACTTTGTTTCCGCACAAACCGGCTCGGTATTTCGCTCACGATTGAAAAATGATTTTGCCCTTCTTCCAACGGCTTTGCGGCTAAACGCTGATCCGCGTTTCACAGGACGCGGCATCACCATTGCTTTCATTGACTCCGGTTTCTTCCCACACCCCGATTTGATGAAGCCGCGCAAGCGTATTAAAGCAATTGTTGACGTCACGGACGAAGCGCGAAACGCCGCGTACTTTTCCGCCCCGCATCCCGAGAGCTGGCATGGGACAATGACTTCGGTCGCAGCGGTGGGTAATGGATTTCTTTCACGAGGGTTGTACCGCGGTTTGGCGCCCGAGGCAAACGTTGTGCTCATTAAGGTGCTTGATACGCGGACCGGTAGAATCAACACTACGAACATTACCCGCGGATTGCGATGGGTTATTAAGAACAAAAAGCGTTACGGCATTGATATTATCAGTCTGTCAGTAGGCGATGACGACCCTGCATCACTTGAGGAAAGTCCGGTTGATCAAGCGGCGGAAGATGCGGTCAAAGCGGGTATCGTCGTCGTGGCCGCTTCGGGCAATAACCCAAGCAAAGCAATTGTCCCGCCGGCAAGTTCTCCGTCGGTCATCACCATCGGCGGATTGGATGACAAGAACCAATTGCTTCCTCATCTGCGCACGATGTACCACTCGACCTACGGAACAACCGTTGATGGCTACAGGAAGCCGGAACTCATTGCGCCTGCCATCTGGGTGGCTGGAGCGATTCTCCCGGGGGCGGACCAGTTTTTGGAATCGAAGATTCTTTTCCGACTGCTGAAGGCATCCCCGAAGACAGCGGCGCGGCTTTTTGAGGACCATGGTTCCCATTTGGTGACCGCGCCAAAAACCTTGATGAAAGGAGATTACAAGGGGTGGGCTCGCGAAAGAGTCACAGAAATGAAATACGTCGCACCGTTCTACAAGCATATCGACGGGACATCATTCGCCGCGCCGATCGTGAGCTCGATTGTTGCGCAGATGCTTCAGGCATGTCCGCACCTTACGCCAGCCGAACTCAAATACATGCTGCTCGAGAGTGCCGATCTGCTTTCGGAAATTCCGGAGGATCAACAGGGCAATGGCGTTCCGAATCCGCGCAAGGCTATTTCGATGGCAATGCGCGCGCGTTCCCGCTCAATCGAACCGGGCATTCACAAAGAACCGGATGGCGTCGCTTTCATCTATGAAAACCCGAACGCAACTTCAGTTTGTATCGCGGGAGATTTTAACGGATGGAACCAAAACGAAATTCGCTGTCACGAAGTTGACGACGGACTCTGGAGTTGTTGGCTTCGTTCGTTGAACGCCGGAACGTATGCCTACAAGTATATCGTGGATGGGAAGTGGAAGTCTGATCCAACAAACAACAATAAAACCCCTGACGGATACGGCGGCTGGAACAGCGTGGTCGTTATCGATGAGAATGTTTCATTGAACTAAGTTTACCCCCGCATTTTCGCGGCCATCCCAAGAACCTTCTCCTTCAATGCCATCATCACACCCTTACGCGGTTGGTAAGGTATCATTCCAGACCGTAGACTCTCCAGGTCCGCCGGCGTACATGTGTAAGAAGCAAGATCGACAATTCGTGCCGGGCCGGAATATGGTTTTCGCGCGATGAGAACCGAATCCGCTTCATTCTCGCTGTGCCACTCACCGCCTTCAGCAGTCGGTGCCGCGTTTGTGTGTACGTGGAGAGGTTCGAGGTTCACATATCGAGCCAACGAAACCATTCCATCGGAGAAAAAACGATAGCAATCCACCGGATACCGATGCTCGCCGAACCCGTTCGGAGCAACAATGCACAACAGCCCGTTCTCGTCTAACACTCTCGCCATTTCGACCATGGTAACCCAAAAGAATTCCATGTGCTCAAACGCTTGGCCTGAGATGACAACATCGAAGGAGTCTGTTTTCAGCTCACTCCAGTCATACGGGCGCTTCAATACGAGGTCAACATTGGGGCCGGGCGCCATATCCAGTCCGACATACTCATACCGGTCCTCCGGGAAAAGATGTCTGTATGAGCCGTTAACATCGTAGCTCCCGACGTCAAGAACCCTGATTTTCTCCTTGCGAGTTCTGGAAACATGGTTCTCGACGAACCACTTCATGCGGAGTATTGAACTTGTATGCATAGAGCGTGGATGGGATAGAGTGATGGATTGCCGGAGAGGCGCGTTGAGTTCAATACGAAGATAGTCCCGATGACTCGAAAAGTCAATCAGCACCCATCTCACAATTTCAGATGAAGGATCGTGAGTTTGCCCGCTTCCTCCTTGCAATAATGGAACATTTGCGTTATTGTTAGGCAACCTCTTCACCGTTTCATCACTTCAACAACACTGGAGTCATCATGGCAAAAACCGCCCCGGCAGTCCGTCCGAAGCCCTCAAAAGCATCCGCGCTGGATCCGCTCATCGAGCGTCTGAATTCATTTTCAGCCGATAATTATTGGGATCTCGGCAAGTTCCTTGTCGAAAAGGTTTTCCCCGTTGCGCTGAAAGAGGGAGTCTTCGGCGACCAGGTCCTGAAACGCATGTCGGATGTCCCGGGGTTCAAGTTCCCCTACTCCATGTTGAAGCAGTGCCAGATGTTCTACGCATACTACCCCGAGGTCCAGAAAAAGCCCCTGCCGGAGATTTTCTATTTCGAGCTTGCAACGAAAGTCAATGAAAGCAAGAAGCGTGACCAATATGAACGCGCGGCGATCAATAACAAATGGACTATCTCCGATCTCCAGAAGAAGATCAGGGAGGATGAATACTCGCGGCGCGAAGATGAGCGCACGCGTTTTGGGTTCGACCTGAAAGAACGGAATGTTTGGTCATTTGAGGCGCCCGACCCGCGGTTCGGAAAACCTGGGTACAAGGGACGGCTCGCGGGACAGATTGTAGCGAACGCGTTGTTTTATTACACTCCAGCGAACGCCGTCATTGTTGACCCGATGGCAGGAAGCGGGACGACAGGCGATATCGTCGAAGCTCTTCCGCATTTCGGCGACCGCAAATGCAAGATGTACGACATTGACCCGCATGACACCAAGATTGAACGCGCAAATATCCTACAAACGGGTATACCCGAACCATCCGGTTCAGTGGACTATGTGTTCCTTGATCCGCCAGCGGATTTCTACCCCAGAGGTGATGAATCGGAGATGTCGCCGACAGCGGCAAAAGCCGATACAATGATGAAGTTCAAGACGATCGCGCGCGAGAGTGCGCGCATTCTGAAACCGGGCGGGCGCGTTTCAATCGTTGTCGAAGCAAGCGTGGGAACCTTCGGCGTTATTGACTTCCCGTTTGAGGTCACGACAGCGATGAAGGAGCTGGGCTTGAACATCATCGGCAAAGTGTATCTCCCGAGACGTACCGACACGACGAAAAACAAGATCCAAACATCCAGCGATGGGCTGAGACCGATGACCTCTGACTGCCGCGAATTGTTGACGTTCCAAAAAGCCTGAGCGCAAATGGACGAGCGGCGAAAACTTTCTTCAGCGGAATTGACCGAGGCGGTGCGGTCGTTGACGGGCTGGAGTATAGCGAACGGGAAACTGCACAGGGAATTCAAGTTCAAGGATTTCAAGCAGGCATTCGGGTTCATGGCAAGTGTCGCACTGATTGCCGAGTCACTCGACCACCACCCCGATTGGGCAAACGTCTACAATAAGGTGATTGTTGAACTGAGCACGCACGACCTCGGCGGCATCAGTACACTCGATGTCGAGTTTGCGCGTTCGGTCGAGAAACTCCTATCCTGAACCTCTCGCTCAGTGTGTGGTGAGGGAGCCCAACAGCAAGTCAAAGTCTTCCTTGCCGGTTCCTATGGTGGATGCCGGTCCGGTGGCCTTGAAGAAGACAAGTCCATCCGGCGCCTCAACGATGGCGCCAAGCAAGCGATAGTCCTTTTTCTTCCCCTGTGATTGCATAGCCGGTCCAGCGGGTGCCAGATATACTCCCGTCAGGTCCACCATGTGAATTTTCAAATCCCCCATTTTCTTGACGGAGCGTTCGGGGGTTGTTGCATCTTCAAACTGCGCGACCCACCGCTCGATGTTAAGCTCAATGCTACCCCCTTCTCCCTTCCCGAAGAAGAACACCGCGCATTCACCGGCCTCGACACCCTCATCCAACGAGGGAATCTCATACGTGATAATGCGCATGGGCTTGGGGGCCATCTCTTTCCAATTCGCAGGGGGGGGCCATGTTACTCCACCTGCACTGTGCGATTCGCCTCCACCGTGCGGAGATGGCTTTGATTGCGGGGAGGGCTTTGCGGCCTCCTCCTGTTTGGCACACCCCATCAGAATGGCAAGGCTGAGAATAAGCGCGATTTGTTTCATGGGTTGTTCCGTTGTGTGATATGATTCAGGTTAGGTTGCAAGAATGGCTGCCAGCCGCCAGAGGTCCTTATCGAGCGTCTTACGTTTTGCCCATGTTTCATGGAGCGGCGTGAGTTCAATCCTGCCGTGAATCTCGCCCACCATCACCCCTGTCTTCCCTTCAATGAGCGAGTCGACAGCGGCTACGCCGAGCCGGCTGCCGAGCATGCGGTCACGCGCAGTTGGACTTCCCCCGCGCTGGATGTGCCCCAACACGCAAATACGATAATCGTAACCGGAAACACCTTTGATGTTTTCCGCAAGCTTGAGAGCCCCTCCTGCGTCGTCGCCCTCCGCCACAATGATGATTGCGCTTGATTTTGTCTTCTTTAGCGACTCCAACTGGTCGCGCAAATCCTGAGCATTCGTCTGATTCTCGGGAACGGCAATGTACTCTGACCCGCTTGAGATACCAACGTCCACAGCTATGAAACCTGTGTCCCTTCCCATTACCTCGACGTAAAACAGGCGATCATGGGACGCTGCAGTATCTCGGATCTTATCAATTGCTTCCATTGCCGTGTTCACCGCAGTATCGTATCCAATCGTGTAGTCCGTGCCGAAGAGGTCATTATCAATCGTCCCGGGAACACCGATGATGGGAATGCTATGTTCCTCCATTAATTTGGAGGCGCCCTGGAAGGTCCCGTCTCCTCCGATCGCCACAAGCCCCTCGATCTCCGCGGCTTTGAGCTGTCGCGCGGCTTCTACGCGTCCTTCCACGGTTTTGAAATGTTCCGACCGCGCGGTGCGAAGAATGGTTCCGCCGCGCTGGATGATGTTGGATACGGAACGTGCCGAGAGATCAACAAATAATCCCTGGATCATTCCTTCGTACCCGTATTGAATCCCGACAATCTCACAACCGTTATAGATGCCGTTTCGAACAACCGCGCGTACGCATGCGTTCATCCCCGGCGCGTCGCCGCCGCTGGTAAAAACTCCGATCTTCTTCATAATCTCCTGAATGGGAAGGTAATTTCAGGAGAAAATGTATTGAAGAGCAAATGAAAATGCAATGAACATAATATCTCAGATCGTGCGGAAGGCCAGTTGACATGTGAACCTGTTTTGTCTATACTCATACCCAGCGTTTGTCCAGGTATCCACATTCGGAGCAACTGATGTCAACACACAAGGAACGTTGGGGTTCGAGAGTTGGACTGGTGCTAGCGATGGCGGGCAATGCAGTTGGTCTTGGAAATTTTCTCCGCTTCCCGGCACAGGCGGTACAAAACGGGGGAGGCGCGTTTATCATCCCCTACCTCGTTTCGTTTTTGCTCATGGGCATACCGTTGCTCTGGATCGAATGGGCGATCGGCAGGCACGGAGGAAAGTACGGTCACCATTCCGCGCCGGGGATGATGGATGTTCTGGGCAAGAGCAAGCTCTGGAAATACGTCGGCGTCTTCGGCATCTTTACCAACCTGACCGTTGCTGCCTATTACTGCTACCTCGAATCCTGGACGCTCGCGTACGTGTGGCATTCCATCACCGGCACATTCACCGGGATGTCCGCTGATGAAGTTGCCGGTTTCTTCAATCATTATGTTGACGCAGCCGACGGATATTTTTTCAACTTCCCGACTGCCGCGCTTTTCTTTTTCATCATAACACTCTCGCTCAACATATGGATTCTATCCCGCGGTCTCAGCAAGGGAGTTGAAATCGCCAGCAAGATTGGTATGCCTCTCTTGATCATCTTCGGAATATTTCTTGCCATTCGCGCTCTCACCCTTGATGCGGGAGAACAGGGCGCAGTGTACGACGCCATTCAGGGATTGAACTTCCTCTGGGAACCTCAGTTTGATTCGCTCACGAATCCAAAAGTGTGGCTCGCGGCGGCAGGACAGATTTTCTTCACATTGTCTGTGGGGATGGGCTCCATCCATTGTTATGCGGCCTATCTGCGCGAGAAGGATGACATCGCCCTAAACGCCGCTTCAGCCGGATGGATGAATGAATTTGTCGAAGTCCTTCTTGGCGGATCAATCGTTATCCCAATTTCCGTTGCGTATTTCGGACTCACCTGGATACAAACTCCAGGCAACGTGGGATTGTTCATGGGCTTTAAGACAATGCCGGTGTTGTTCCAAAACTGGGGACCGTTTTTCGCGGCAGTGGCTGGCGTAGCATGGTTCGGACTTCTCTTCTTTGCAGGCATCACGAGTTCACTCGCCATGGGTCAACCTGTTATGGCCTTCCTTCAGGATAACTTCAAGCTCGACCGCACACATGCAGCCAGGCTTTTTGGTATCGTGTGCCTGATTCTTTCCCTGTGGTGTATCTTCTTCTATGGGTACGGCGCGTTTTTTGAATTTGATGATTGGTCCGGGACGTTTGCGTTGGTAGTGTTCGCACTGCTTGAGTCCATTGCTTTTGCGTGGGTGTTCGGAATTGAGAAGGGATGGGAGGAAATCAATCGTGGAGCGGACATCAAGATTCCGCACTTCTTCAAGTTTATTATCAAGTATGTAACACCGACGTTCCTGCTGGCGGTCTTCCTCGGCTCTCTCGTAAGTCCTGCAGGCGGGAATTGGGGTGCCGCAGTTCAGAGTCTCTTCAGCGGATACGGCTGGCAACTTGATGGCGGAAGTATTCTCGGCAAGATTTTCCACGTCGGCTTTGACGACACACGTTGGTTCATTGACGGATCACCGACCCGGGTGTTTGTTACGGACGCAACCCGCATTCTGCTTCTGTTGACATTCATTGGCATCGCATACGCAATCCGCATTGCTTGGAAAAAGAGGGAAGGAGTGACAACATGAGTGATACAGCGCTCATTACGATACTTTCGGCCTGGGCTATTATCGCTTTCTACACAACAAAGTTTTTCCTCAAGGTGTTAAAAACTCCGCAGGAAAAATAGGGTCGGAATCCATAAAACGAAAAGAGTCCTGCGCGCATGCGCGGGACTCCATTCTTCCTGCTTGATTGACCACTACCGCAACTGTTCGACACCCCACGACTTCATCTTCTCACACATTCCATGATCCGTCAACTCGTAACGGATCGGTGTAATGGAAACATACCCATCCCGGATGGCGATCTGATCAGAATCCTCGGCTGTATCCGTCAGCTTCATACTGCCTGTCAGCCAGAAATACTCGCGGTTTGCCGGATCCTTCCGAACATCGAACCAGTCTTCCCAAGTTGATTTCCCCTGATGCGTTATCATCACGCCGCGAATTTTGTCCGCCGGGATTGCGGGAACATTCACATTGAGCAATGTCCCTTCGGGGAGGCCGTGTTCTGCAACGCGCTGTGCGAGCCGCGCGCTGAACGCCGCCGCGTAGGAAAAATCCGGTTCCTCATATGTTGTCAATGAAACTGCAAACGAGGGGATTCCCAAAATCGTCCCTTCTGTTGCGGCGGACACCGTTCCCGAATACATAATATTCACGGCGGTATTTGAACCGTGATTGATTCCGGAGATGATAAGGTCAGGCGGTTTCTTCATCAGAAACCGGACGCCGAGCTTCACCGCGTCCGCGGGCGTCCCGTCAACGGCATAACCGAAGAATTCGTCGTTCTTTCTGAATGGAACTGCTCGCAGCGGATAATTCATGGTGATGGCGTGCCCAACGGCGCTTTGCTGCTTATCGGGAGCAATTACGGTGACATCGGCGATTTTTTTCAGCTCCTGAACGAGCGAATAGATCCCGAGGGCATCAATGCCGTCATCATTGGATACAAGAATGTTAAGTCGTTTCATTGAAACAAGGTCGATTTGTTGAGATGAACTCTCAGTAGCTTTCCTTCTTCGTTGGGAAGGATCCGGATTTTACATCCCGAATATATGACGCGAACGCGCTGCGCATGATCTCGGCCAATTCCGTGTAGCGACGGACGAACCTTGGCTTGAATTCCTCAGTCAGTCCGAGCATGTCATAAACAACAAGCACCTGACCGTCGCAATGCGGGCCCGCACCGATACCGATGGTCGGAACGGGGATCGCTTTTGTCACTTTGCGCGCAAGCTCCGCAGGGATTTTTTCAAGAACAATGGCAAACACCCCGGCCTCGGAAAGCACCCTGGCGTCTTCCATCAATTGATTCGCTTCCTTGCTGTCCTGCGCGCGTACTTCGTATGTGCCAAACCTGTTGATCGCCTGCGGCGTCAAGCCAAGATGTCCCATCACCGGAATGCCAATCTTCACAAGATGCTTCACAATCTCTGCGATGTACGCGCCGCCTTCCAGCTTCACCGCTCCAACACCGACCTCCTTCATCACGCGCCCACAGTTCCGCACGGCCTCATCAATGCTATTTTGATAAGACATGAAGGGCATGTCAACCACAATCAGTGCGTTCTTGACAGCCTTCTTCACAGCCTTCGCGTGATACATCATATCATCCACCGTCACCGGCAGTGTTGTTGCATGGCCCTGCACAACATTGCCGAGAGAATCTCCGACTAGAATCATGTCGATGCCGACCTGATCAAGATTCCGCGCAACGAGATAGTCATAAGCAGTGAGCATCGTGATCTTCTCACCCCCTTGCTTCATGGTCATTACGGTTTTGGTCGTAACGACACGCGGCATCCGCTGGGACTTGTCTGTGCTCTTACGCATGAACCGCCTCAAACGTTGTGTGAGACACCTGGTTCTCTTCGTTGAACGAAATGTTCATTACGTCTTCAAATCCCTTCCGCAAACAACCGGAGAGGACTTCGTAGTCAATGATATGACCGGTTACTTCCGCAAGGTCAATGGTTTTCTGATCAAGACCGGAACGCACGGGCGCAGGGTCAATGTTGATTAGCAGTTCAGCAATCTCCTTGTGCGCAGGTCCGGTGAGAATTGAGCCATGTTGCAGAACCACCCGGCCGCGTTCAGATTGATAATGCCGCTGCGCGCTACCAACGAGCTTTCTCCCCCGCCATTCGATTTCATACCGTGCTGATGTCGAAAAGCATGGGACCGGCGAGATCCGTAGGGCTGAAGGTTGCGACCGCTGGTACTCCGCGTCCACCCCGAAGAGGTGAAGGCCGCGAAGAAGAGACAAACTCACTTGCTGATACACATCGTAAATCGAGTTCAATCCACACTCACCCAAAGGAAGCACAATGCTATAGGTCAGCTCCTCCGCGTGAAGAATCGCGCGTCCACCCGTTGGACGCCTGACAGTGTCATACCCGCGTTCGCGGCACGCATCGCGATCTACAACATTCTCCGATTGGTGAAATCCGAGCGAAACAGCCCATGGCTGCCATTGAAAAAAACGTAGGGTCGGCGCGGACTCTCCGGCAAGCACAGCGAGCGCTGTTTGTTCATCAAGGCGCATGTTCAACGCGCCTGATTGTGCGCCGGTATGGAGAAATCGGTATTGCATTTGCCTACCCCTGTCGCCGACGTGGTCCGGCGATAATCCCGCGAGTGCTGGAGGAAATGAATTCGAGAACTGCTTGCACCTCGGGAACACCGGAAAGCGAGGTATCCTCTTTTACTTTTGCAACTGCTTGTGTGACGTTCAGTCCTGAATTGTAAATGAGTCCATACGTTTTGTCGAGAGCTGCGATGGCTTCAACGGAGAATCCGCGTCTCCGTAATCCAACGGAGTTGAGCCCCTGAAAAATCAACGGCTCCTGTCCGGCAAGAATGAAGGGCGGAATATCTTTCGGAACGCGCAAACCACCCCCGATCATGGTGTGCTTTCCGATCCTGACAAACTGGTGTACAGGTGTTACGCCGCCAATAATCACATGATCTTCAACCACGCAATGGCCGGCAAGCATCGCGGCATTGGACATGATGACCTTGTTGCCTACAACGCAATCGTGCGCGACGTGAACATAACCCATCAGCAAGCAGTCACTGCCAATGACGGTTTTCCCGTGATCCCCGGTGCCCCTGTGCAATGTTGCATATTCACGCACCACTGTCCGGTCGCCGATTTCGCAGGTCGTCGGTTCGTTGCGATACTTGAGGTCTTGCGGTTCGTGACCGACAACAGCGCCGTGATGAACTTTGCAATCACGGCCAAGGCGTGTCCCGCGACCGATGAGCGCGTTTGCTCCAATCACTGTCCCCCCCCCGACGCGAACATTTTCTTCAATGATTGCGAAGGGACCAACCGTGACGTTTTCCGCCAGCTCTGCGTTGGGATGGATGACGGCTCTTGAATCGATGGTGGCGGACATGGGAGAAATCATTCTACGGATTGAACATGCATGTCAAAGGAAAGCTATTTCCGTATTTGGTTCAAGACAACAAAGGAGTATTGGGAATCTTTGAAAAGGAAACGCCCGGATTAACCGGGCGTCGTGTGTATGCTTGTCAGAATCGTTACACCCCTCGCCCCTGTTTCGCGATGATACTCTCTCCCGCACCATTGCTTGATCCGGTCGGCAATTTAGAATCAGCTCTGTCAACAATTGAGGCCATCATCTCAGCTTCTGCGACGAGCCCTCCATCCACGAACGCTTTTCCCTTCATGACGCAGATGCGGCTCTTTCGGCTCACCATTTCCAACTCGAACGTCAGTTGGTCTCCGGGCAACACCGTCTTGCGGAATTTCACATTGTTGATCGCCATAAAATAGACGAGCTTGTCTCCCGGGTTTTCCACACCGTTGAGTAAGAGAATGCCGCCGGTTTGCGCCATGCCTTCTACGATCAAAACGCCGGGCATTACGGGTTGACCGGGAAAATGCCCTTCAAAAAATGGTTCGTTCACGGTAACGTTTTTTACACCGACGATGCGCTCATCAATTTTGAATTCAACGATCTTATCCACCAGAAGAAATGGATAGCGGTGTGGAAGAATCTTCTTGATGGCGTTGATATCGAAGATGATCCCCTCTTTGCGCTCATGCTGGTACTTGCGCACGAGGGACTTCTGCTGGTAAAGCTTCCGCACTTTGCGCGCGAACTCAATGTTGCTCGCATGGCCCGGACGCGCAGCAAGAATCTGCGCTTTGAACGGAACACCGATCAGCGCGAGGTCCCCCATCATATCCAGAAGCTTGTGGCGCGCTGGTTCATTCTTGAACCTCAAAGGGCGGCTGTTCAGAACGCCGTTGTTCCCAAGAATGACGGCATCTTTAATGCCGAGTTTCTCCGCAATGCGTCTAAGTTCATCATCACCGAGATCGCGGTCAACGATAACGATAGCGTTGTCCAGGTTCCCGCCTTTGATTAAGCCCTGTGAATGCAGCATCTCCACTTCATGCAGGAAGCAGAACGTCCTGCACGGGGCAAACTCTGTAATGAACTCGCGCTCCAGATCAAACAGGCCGGTGTGCTGGCTCCCGAGCGCCGGGTTGTGGTAATCCACCATTACCGTAATACGATAGTCGTCCGTGGGAAGCGCCACAATATCGACACCCTTCTCTTCGTTGTGGTATTCAACGGGCTGGTCGATGATGAGATAATCCTTCGCGGCGGTTTGTTTCTCAAATCCCGACTTCAGGAGCATGTCTACATACGGTTTTGCACTTCCATCACCGATTGGCGGTTCGTTGTTGTCCAGCTCAACAATCACATTGTCAACCTGAAGCCCCACGAGCGCTGCAAGCACATGTTCAACCGTGTGGACTCGCGCCTCGCCAATGGCAAGCGTTGTGCCCCGCGCGATATCAACAACATGGTCAACATTTGCGGGAATCTCCGGCGAACCGCCGAGATCAACGCGCTTGAACCTGATACCGGTATTTTCCGCTGCGGGCTTGAGCGTCATGGTGCAAAGGTTGCCCGTATGCAACCCGACCCCGCTCATTGAAACCGGCTGTTTGATGGTACGTTGTTGGACTACCATGTCAGTACTCCGCTATCTAGGGAAACACAATAAAACAAGGTCTTTCGACACAAGTCTCATCTCAAAATAGCGACATATCGTGTGGGATGCAAAGCCGGTTCTTGAAAAATGCAGAGAATATACCGATAATGAAACACCAAGTCCTTTTGGAACCACGCGTAGCCCGCAAAGGAGAAGCACGGCGGGTGAACTTCGGCTGTCTTCACAAACACCAATTCAACAGAGAAAACTTATTCTAACAAACTAACATTTTCATATATAGCGTAGCTTCGGCTGCTGTCTTGAACTGAAAACGTGGAAATTTTCAACCGACAGGATGGAGCCAGCGCTGCGCCCCGAGAGGGGCGTGGGCTGGTGATTCCTTTGTCGGTGGGCATCCACGTGCCTCAGTTCAGAGGGTTATCGGTTTCACGCCCTTTGTTTTCTGAGGCACTTCTTTTTTTGCCCGCCGCAATTGATCAGCCAATCTTGTTGTAGGGCGACGAGCCTCGTCGCCCTACATGGACACTCCCGAAGCTCCCCTGCCCGCCAATCCTTTTGGCCGGCGAACCGATCGGAGCTTTATGCCCACACTGCAATTCAAAGGTAGAAATATTATATGGAACCACCATCTTTCTACATCCTATTGCATTCTTGACGAGGATAGGAATCTTGATTTCAGGCCAAGTGAATCTGAGGGGAACCTAATTGTAGAAGGTGACAACCTCTTAGCTCTCAAGTCGTTGCTGCCAAGATACGCTGGGAAAGTGAAGTGTGTTTGCATTGATCCTCCCTATAACACAGGAAATGACAATGGCCAAGGCAAAGGATGGGTTTATAGCGACGCGGTAAATAGCCCACTGATGAGGGAATGGCTTGGGAAAGAAGTGGGCATTGATGACCTCGCTCGTCACGATAAATGGCTGTGCATGATGGTTCCACGTCTCAGACTGCTTCGTGATTTCCTTGTCTCCGATGGAGTTATTTTTGTTTCTATCGATGATAACGAGCTTTATCACCTTCGTAGCCTCATGAATGAAGTTTTTGGTGAAGAAAACTTCATCGCAATATTACCAACCGTGATGAATTTGAAGGGAAACCAAGACGAATTCGGTTTTGCCGGGACACATGAATACACCTTAGTCTACGCACGTGAGAAGACGAAGTGCCAGCTGTTCGAATTTGAGCTTGATGACGAGGAAAGTGATGAGTGGGAAGAAGACGAGTGGGGGCCGTACAAACGAGGAGCAACTCTCAAGGGATCAGGGGTAAACTCACCCCGGGAAAAAAGGCCCAATCTCTTCTATCCTATTCTGATAAGCAAATCCAATAAAATAGAGAGCATAACAAAAGAGGAATTCGATAAAATCTATGACAGGGAGACCAAAACATTTGAAGATAGATTTGTCAGCGAGCTCAGAAAGAAGTACGAGCGGAAGAAGTTTAAGTTTGTTCTTCCGGAAAGCGGTGGCGCATATGTTTCCTGGAGATGGAAGAGAGAGAAAATAATCGCTGAACCACACAACTTAATCTTGAGCGATGAAGAAGGAAGCGTCTCGCTGAACAAGAAGCAGCGTCCCTCGATAGGGGACTTACCTTCACGGAAACCTAAGACGATTTTTTACAGGCCCGAATACAGCAGTGGGAATGGGACAAATCAGCTAAAAGAACTTTTCGGGGCGAAAGCATTCAATAACCCCAAGCCGATAGCACTCATTAAGGACTTTCTAAGGGTTGGCACACAGAAAGATTCTCTGATTCTTGACTCCTTTGCCGGCTCGGGGACGACTGCACACGCAGCACTAGAACTGAACAAGGAGGACAATGGGAACCGCAAGTTCATACTTGTACAAATGACGGAGGTTACGCCGGCGGAGCCACATAATAATATCTGCAAAGACATCACGCGGGAACGCCTCAAACGTGCCATCGAAAAATATGGCTATGACGCGGGCTTCAAATACCTAAGAGTTGGTAATGCCATTGATGCGGAAACCTTGCTTGCCGGCGATCTTCCAGCATACGAGCAGTTCGCAAAGTACGTCTACTACCTCTGTACAGGTGAGAATCTTGAAAATGGCAATGCAATCGACGAAGAAAAATATTTTGTTGGACAGCATGGAAAGCTAGCAGTCTATCTTATCTACAAGCAAGATTTCGAGCAACTTACGCGTCTTGCCCTTAATCTGGAACTTGCCGAGAAGTTCCGCAAGGCAAACCGTCAGAAGCGGATAATCGTTTATGCTCCTGCATGCTTCCTTGGCGAGGAAGACCTTGAAGAGCTTCAATTCTTGGCTTCTCGGCAACACCAAGAGAAGACATGAATATCATTGTCAGAATTTCAGGCCTTGAACTGAAAAACGAAGACATGATCAAGCTTGATATGCATATTATTCCACCGAGCAATAAAAGAATCATCGGCTGGCAGACTATGCTGAAGGAGATTAAACAGCATCGGGACAAGCTTGAGAAGGTCGCCGTTAAACTCCAGAAGGACAGCAATATTTACATTCGACCAATTGCGCTGGTGCAAGTCGAAGCAACCGGAAAGGACCAGCGCGGTAAACATAAACGAATTCATAGCCTTGATGCAAAAGAACAGTTGATAGCTCTCGGCGTGCCCCCGGATGAAATAGCAATCAAGACGAGTTCACAAAACGACATTGAGGACGTCGATCTCTTTTCTCAGCACTGCCCCATTCGATATATCATTACCAAGGAGGCGTTGAAGGAGGGCTGGGACTGTAGCTACGCATATATACTTGGAGTGATTCCAAATGTAAGCTCCAACACAAGCATTACTCAACTCATAGGCCGAATCCTTCGACAGCCATTCGCAAAGAAGACCGGCATTCGGGAGCTTGATGAGAGTTATGTTTACTATTCAAAGGGAGGATCCCGCGATTTGATCAAGCAAGTTCAATCGGGGTTTAAACAAGAAGGGATTGAGGATCTCATTACCAACGTGAAATACCGAACGTCGGGAGACAACCAAAAGAAGGAAGTCAAGATAAGGAAGGAGTTCAGTAGAAAATACCGTGGGGCTTTCTATCTTCCCGTTTGGGTGATGATTGAGGAATCAAGCAACAAACGAAAGTTCAGCTACCACACCGACATCAAGCCTGACCTTCCCTTTGATTCTTTTCAAATATCGGACGCTCAAATTATTGCGGTTGCAAATTCTCTAAGCGAAGAAACGAAAGAGAGAAGAACGCTGGCGGTAACGCTTGATGAACGGAGCCACACCAAGTTTGAAGACGACGTTGTACATGTTGACGACATCACCGAGGTCAGCCTGAGTTATGCCACTCGCAGATTCTCGGATGTAATAGAGAACCCGTTTCTTGCCAGAAAGAAGGTTGAAGAGTTTATCTCCATACTTGAAAACAGATGTGGTAGAGACAAGGTAAAGGAGCACTTTGGATTCATTGTTGCGGAGCTTGTGAATTATCTTCACAACTATCGGCTTGAGCGCGAAGAAGCCGCCTTTCGTAATCTGATGCAAACCGGGAAGTTGGTTCTTGCTGTCTCAGATGACCCCGACATAGGCTACTCAGTGCCACCTACTGATTCAATTTCTGTTGATCGAACACCAAACCCATACTCCAAATATCTCTATAGTGATGTTGAGCTTTCAAGTCTCAACTCGCTCGAAACCAAAGTTGCTAACATCTTAGATGAACAGGAAAAACTGGTTTGGTGGTTTAGGAATAAAGTGAGCCGGGGGTGGTACTCTATTCAGGGATGGCGTCAGAACAAGGTTCACCCTGACTTTGTAGCTGCGAAAAAGAAAGAAAATGGGACTCTGGAACTGGTCTATGTTCTTGAAAGCAAAGGCGAACATCTTCTTGGCAGTCCAGACACAGAATATAAGAGCAAGCTTTTGTCTGAAATGACAAGAACTAAAGCACAACCTTATCAAATGGAACTAGAGTTTGGCAAGGTTAACGAACAGGTCGCCTTCTATGTTGTGGAACAAGGGAAGGAAGATGTGAGCATCAGAGGCTTGTTCTAACCACCTCGTGGTTTCTTTGTTGACCACCACCGGAATCACCCGCCCTTCAACTTCTCCACTTCTTTCTGAAGTTCTTCCACACGCTTTTGCAATGTCCGAACCGTGTTCAGCAAGCCGGGTAACTGTGTAATCGCCCCCTGAATCCTGAACGCTTCGCGATGGGTATGGGCCGGTGAGCCGAAGAGGGTTGTGCCGGGTTGGGAAATATTCTGGTGTATGCCCGACTGCGCGCCAATCTTCGTGCGCTCGGCGATTTCCAGATGGCCCGTGATTCCTACTTGTCCGCCGATCATGCCTTGCTTGCCAATCTTCGTACTGCCGGAAATTCCGGTCTGCGCCGCGATCACTGTGTGCTCGCCGATGACGACATTGTGCGCAACCATGATGAGGTTATCCAGCTTGACGCCTTTGCAGATTCTTGTCTCGCCCATCGTGGCGCGGTCAACCGTCGTGTTCGCGCCAATTTCCACATCGTCTTCAACGACCACAATACCCATCTGCGGGATTTTTTCGTAACTACCGTCGGGACGCGGCGCGAAGCCGAAGCCGTCACTCCCGATGACAACGCCCGGCTGGAGAATTACCTTGTTGCCGATGATGCATCCTTCGCGAATCGTAACATTTGCATGTACCAGCGAACCGGAACCAATCCGGGCATCATTGCCGATGACGGTGTTGTGACAAATAAACGAGCCATCCCCGATGACAACGCGTTCGCCAACAACCGCATGTGCACCAACGCGAACATCGTTGCCGAGTTTTGCCGTTGATGCGATAAGTGCGCTTGAATGAATTCCGGGAGGAAGTGGATCGGCAGGGGGATGAAACCTTACCAAGATCTTAAGAAAGGCAGAATAGGGTTCTGCTGTGCGGACGAGCGCGGGATGAGAGGCTTCTTCCGGTTTGAGATCCTGCCCAACAATAACCGCCGATGCGCGAGTAGCGGAAAGGTGTTTGGCGTAACGAGGATTGGCGATAAACGTGATATCACCTTCCGATGCTTCTTCAATCTTCGCGACCCGGAGAATTTCCACCGCGTCATTCCCCTCCACCACTCCGCCTATCAAGTCGGCAATGTCGCGAAGTTTCATGGGCGCTACTTGCGGAACTCCTGCATACGCTTGAGCACCTCGGGGGTCAAGTCGTTTTTGGAGTTCGCATACATCAACAAAATCTCGCCGCTCTTGTCGAAGATGTAGTCATAACCATCCTGCTTGGCAATATCCTCAAGCACCTGGAACAATTTGTTTTGGAAGGGCTTCATCACTTCGTTCTGTTTTTGGAACAGCTCGCCGTTCTGTCCGAACTTGCGGTTGCGGAACTCCGTGATTGCCTCGTCCGCTTGACGAAGTTGTCGCTCCTGTTCCGCGCGGGCCTGGTCGGTGAGAATCAGCTTCTTCTTGTCGTACTCCTCGAACTTCTTTCGCCAGTCATCCTTCATCTTGTTCAGCTCGCTTTCCCACCGCGCAACAAGTTGGTCAAGCGAACGCTGCGCATCCTGTGCTTCCGGCAACTGCTGGGTCACGGTCTCGGAACTGAAGTGCCCGATCTTGGACTGCGCGAATGAGGGCGTGGATGCGAGTATGGCAACAACAGCGAAAGCCAACAGCTTCTTCATAACTGCTCCTTGTTGAATGACAGCAGCGGACTATTTGCCGCGTTTCAGGCGGTCGATAACCTTGAAGGTAAGATCATGCGCAGCATCGCCAAACAACAGGACGTTCACCTGTTCCGTCTTATCAAACACAAAGGTGTATTTCTCCTCCTTCGCCACGCGCTCGATGCCGCCGAGAATCTTTACCTTGAGCGGCGCGACAATCCTCTCGGTTTCCTTTGCAAGGTCTCCGTCGTTGCCGAGCTTCTCCGTCCTGAACGCGCGATATTGTTGTTCAAGATTCATGATCTCCTCCTCCGCGGATTTTTTTGCGGCCTCGGTCATCATGGACTTTTTCTTGGTGTAATCATCGTACTTGCTCTGGAGTTCTTTCTCCTTCGCTTCGATCTGGTCCTGAATCGGCTTGGCAAGACCGTCAATTTTCTTTTGCGCATCCTGTGCTTCCGGCAACTCCTGAAAGATCTTGTTGGAGTTGACATAGCCGATCTTCTGCTGGGCGGATGCGCCCGACAGAACAATGAACGAGAAGAGTACGATGCTGATGAATGTTTTCACGTGTCCCTCATGTGTTGTTGAAATAAGAACCTGAACTCTGATTTAGAAACCGCGCCCGAAGATGAAATGAAAACGCCAGCCATCAGGTTTGCCGTCACGCGGGAGGACGTCGTCGAACCCGTAGGCGTAGTCGAAACCAATAAGCCCGATCGGCGGAAGCTGGATGCGCGCACCGAACCCTGCCGAACGTTCCAGCGAAAAGAAATCTGCCCGCGAAAGGGTTTCGTACACATTCCCACCTTCAACAAAGGTAAGGAAAAAAACAGGAATGGGTTGGATGGATAGTGCGACGCGCAGTTCGGCGGTTTGCCGCACCATCGCCTTGCCCCCTACGATAATAAAATTCTCGTTACGGGGACCGATGGATTGCTCTTCGTAACCGCGCAGGGGAGTCGTTGAAATATAGCCCAACCCTGTGCCACCCATGAAAAACAGCTCGATCGGAGGAACCGGAATGCCTGTGCCGAACTCAGAGAGATATCCGAACTGCGACGCAAGGAACAGTGCAACGCGGTTCGAGTTGAACATCGGTACGTACCACTCGGCGTGGAAGAGGTACTTAAGAAAGTCAACGTCTCCGGGCAGGAACGGCCCCCCCGAAAGCTCGATCGAAAGCGAGACATTGGAGCCGAATGTTGGAAACACGGGGTTGTCAACGCTGTTGCGGGCAATAATCTGCGTGAGACTCACTTGCGTTGATTTACCCTCAGCATAAACACCGCGTCCGTTCGAGACGTCGTTGTATTGACCGTTGAGAATCCAGTCGCCGCGGAAATAATTGTCCGGCCATTTGAATCTGCGCCCGACGCGGATTGAACCTCCGGTCTGGCGGAGGTCGTATGAGTATGCCTGTCTCGTATCGAACAGGCTGACACCGAGCAACGTTGGTGAGCCGTAGAGCCACGGTTCAGTGAACCCCACGGTGAATGTCCGGTAGTTTGTCGTTGTTCCAAACTGCCATTCAAAATTAAGAATCTGGCCTGCGCCGCCCGAAAGCGGCTCAGAGATGGAAAAGTTGTTGATCGTAAAACCTAACGCGCCGGTGACGCCGAATGCACCGCTGTAACCGATAGATGCGTTGACGTTGTCGCTGGACTTCTCCTCGACCTCGAAGGAAACGTCCACGGTCTTATCATCAACCAGATTGTAGTCCGGTCTGATTTTTTCCGGGTTGAAGTAATTGAGCACGGAAAGCTGGCGGGCACTTCGGATGATTGCGCCCCTATTGAAATAGTCTCCGGGCCGAGTGTACAACTCGCGCCGGATGACGTTATCATGAGTTTTTGTGTTCCCCTTGATGGTCACGTGACCGATACGAAACTGGTTTTGTTCATACACCCGGATAGTGATGTCAACGCTATCTTCGCCGACGCGGACTTCACGCGGTTCAAGATTGAAGCGGAGATAGCCGTTGTCGAGATACAATGACGCTACATCTGTTTGTGCTTCATTGCCGCGAAGGTTCTGCTCGAATTTTTCCGAGTTGTATACTTCACCGGGAGTGATGTTCAAGCGTTGGTTCAGGATAACGTCACCGTAGATTGAGTTGCCCTCCCATGTGATACGACGAATCTTGTATTGAGCGCCTTCGTGCATCCGGATGAGGATGTGCATATCTTCTTTGGTGTCGCTGTACCAGATAGAATCACCGGTAATCTCAGCATCGCGATAGCCATTCTTCCTGTAGAGCTTCAGCACTAACCGTTTATCTTCTTCGTATTTCTTCCGGTCGAAGCTCGCGGAGGACCAAAACTGCCACCAGGGTGCTGTCCCTGTTTCTTCCATTGCGGAAGCCAGATCGCCATCTTCAAAGGCCTCATTGCCTTCGAAAGCAATGCTTGCGACTTCCACTTCCTTTCCCTCGTCAATCGCGATATGAACAACAACCCGACCGGCAGCCGTGTCAAGAGGAGTCGTTGTTACGTTGATCTCGGCAAGCAGGAACCCTTCGGTTTCATAAAGCTGTTTGATGTCCTTTCGGATTTTCACAAGCTCGGTGGGTTTGATGGCCTTACCGCGGTCGAGGCTTAGCTTCTTCATAATGTCGTCGGTGTCAATCTCGTCATTGCCGGTAATTTCCACGCGTTCGAAGCGAGGGAGTTCCTTCAGCTTGACGAGAAGATACACACCATCGCCTACCTGACGGTCTATGGTGATTTCGATATCTTCAAGAATACTGAGAGACCAGAGCTTTCGGATCGCGCTTCCCATGACGTCGCTTGGGACAACAAACTCATCCCCGACCTTCAACCCGGTATTTGCAATAATCGCAAGGGGATCGGAAAGGAAGTTGCCTTCAACGGCGATCCCGAGAATCTTGTATATCTGCTGGGGCTGTTGTGTTCGCTGAGCGTGAAGAAAGGAAGAATTCAACAAGCAGGCCACTGCCGCCGCCACCACGATGTTTCTCATTCCTCTACAGACCTGTAAGAGACTTCGTAACTCTTTGTACGTAACCGCGGATGCCGTTGTTCCCGGATAGTTGTTCGCTCACAAGTCCGAACCGGCGCTCGCGTTGCTGGTAATTCCGTATTGCCTCGTACAGGTTCTTTCTCCGGAACCCAGGCCAGTACTGCGGACTGATATACATTTCCGTGTACGCAAGCTGCCACAAAAGAAAATTGCTGATGCGGAATTCGCCGCTTGTTCTCACAAGAAGATCGGGGTCGCGCATGCCCCCCGTAGAAAGATAGTCTGATATGACATCCTGATCGATACTTCCGGAATCCAGTGTTCCCGCTTTCACATCGTCAACAATCCGGCGCACCGCCTCCGTCAAGTCCCACCGGCCGCTGTAGCTGAGCGCAAGCGTCAGGGTCAGCCCGGTGTTGCTCTTCGTTCGCTCAATATCTTCTTTGAGTTCATCAAGCACATCAGAAGGAAGTCGGGTAACACCGCCAATGGCGCGCAAACGTACATTGTTTTGATGGAGCCGGTCGGTTTCATTGCGGAGGGCTTTGAGGAGGAGGCGCATCAAAAGGGATACTTCTTCCTGCGGGCGTTTCCAATTCTCGGTGGACCATGCGTACAATGTCAGGTTTTCCACACCGACCTGTCCGCAGGCCTCCACAACATCCCTGACAGATTCTACACCTTCGCTGTGACCTGCAATTCGGGGAAGGCCCCGTTCCTTAGCCCAGCGGCCGTTGCCATCCATGATAATCGCAATGTGTCGGGGAATTTCGCCAGAACACTGAAGCGCGAGTTGTTCTGCCTTATCTGCGCCGGTGGCTTGCTGGGGACCTGAAGACAAAGAGTGGCTTCCTTACTGGTTGATTACGATGGTGGTCGTTGAGACGCGGGTTTTCAGTGGAAAATCTAACCTTATTCTGAAAGAAAGTCAAGAAAAACGGCTGTAACTGCTTCACGCAAACGGACTTCAGGCAAATTGACTTTCCTGACGCTTTGAGATATATTGGCTTCCGAAATCGAATACGAACGAAACTTTGAGGAGAAGTGATGAAGGGTTTACCGAACATGGCCGGGATGATGAAACAGGTTCAGAAGATGCAGGAGAAGATGGCCCAGGTACAGGAAGAGCTCGAATCAAAAACCGTCGTCGGGGAATCCGGCGGTGGCATGGTGAAGGTAACCGCAAACGCGAAACAGCACATTGTAAAGATTCAGATTGATCCGGAGGTTGTCAATCCGGAGGATGTTGAAATGCTTGAGGATCTTGTTCTCGCCGCCACAAACAAGGCGCTTGAAGATGCTGGTAAGGTGGCGCAGGAAGAAATGGCAAAGGTCACCAGCGGGTTAATGCCCAATATCCCCGGACTCGGCCTGCCAGGATTTTAACCGATCTATGCTTCACACATCACAGGCGCTTCAACAGCTTATCGAGGAGTTTGCCCGTCTTCCGGGTATTGGATATAAGACCGCTCAACGCCTCGCCCTCTACGTCCTTAAACAACCCCGCGAAGACATCGTCCGCATGGCCAAAGCCCTTGTCGGTGTCAAAGACAAAACGCAGTATTGCTCTACCTGCTGGAACATCACCGAAGTGAATCCGTGCGCGATTTGTTCAAGCGGAAAGCGTGAACGCTCGATCATTTGCGTGGTCGAGGAACCGAGCGACGTCCTGGCAATTGAAAAAACCAACGACTTCAAAGGACTGTATCACGTGCTGGGCGGGGCGCTTTCTCCTTTGGACGGCATCGGGCCGGAAGACCTTAAGGTACGCGAACTGCTTCAGCGTCTCCATGGAGACATACACGAAGTGATTCTGGCCCTAAACCCGAATGTTGAAGGCGAGGCAACTACGCTGTATCTCACCCGGCTTCTCAAGCCGTTGGTTGCCCGTGTAACCCGCATTGCGCGTGGCCTCCCTGTTGGTTCCGATCTGGAATTCGCGGACGAGGCCACCCTCAGCCGCGCACTCGAAGGGAGAGTCGCGCTGTGAAGTATGCCCTTCTGATTGTGGCTCTGCTGTTATCATCGTGCGATATCTTTAGTACACGCGAACCGGAACAGCCCTCGCAGTCCAATTGTTTTGGCCAACCGCCGACGCGCCCGCTCATCACAGTCAACAACCTGGAAAGTGCGATCGTCCAGAAATGTCCCGACAACTACGGCTCGGTCTTTTCACCCTCTGCGGGAGCGAGACCGTTTGTCTTTGTTCCTTCAACGGAGGGACAAGAGCAATATGCGGCCGTGTTCGGCTCATGGAGCGCGGAGGATGAGCTTTCGTATTTCAGGAACCTCGTTGCAAAAGCGCGGACAAACGGATTTTCAAGCTTGTTTCTTGCCCCAACGGATTCGCTTATCACAGCCGATTCGGTCGTGTATTCGTTCGATTACACACTCACCTTTGAACATACTGAGCCGGGATTTCCATACACAGCACGCGGTAACATGCAGTTGACCCTCGCACCGGATGCAACCAACTTCTGGATGCTTGTCAGGTGGAGCGATTTCAAGACGACGGCTGATATCACATGGAGTTTGTTTAAAGGAAAGTTCGGGAATTGAGACCAGGTGCGCGGGCCCTTGCTGTTGCGACGGGTGTAATGTTCTGCGCCGGATGTCTGAATCCTTTTGCACCAGGGCGCGACGATTCTCCGGCCGCTTCCAGTTGCGATCCAATGACGATCAACGGGATTTTCCAATGCTTTCAAACGGCATACACATTCCGCGATACGACATCCTATGGTCAATTGCTTACCTCTGACTTTGTCTTTGTGTACCGGGATTACGAACTGGGCATCGACGTCACCTGGGGTCGCGATGACGATATGCGCACGTCGTACGGATTGTTCAGAAACGCCCAGAAGCTCGATCTCATCTGGAATAACATCGTTTCGACGTCACAGGATTCAACCACGGTGAATGTGGTCCGCAGTTTCAATCTTACCATCACATTCAATCCAACAGACATTGAGCGGATAGATGGCTATGCAAATCTCACTTTTTCACGCACTGCGCCAGATCAGCCGTGGAGAATCTCCCGCTGGCGTGATGAATCAAACTTCTAGGAACGAATGAGCACACGGTACGCCATCAAGGAGGGGTTTTCCGGATTCACGCGGGCGAAGCTCTCGACGATCATCTCCATTTTTACTGTAATGATCTCTCTTCTCCTGCTCGGGGTGTTCGCGGTCATGACCATCAATGCGTCGCGCCTGATTGAATTGATTCGCGACAAGGTGGAAATCGAAGTGTTCCTTCAGGAACCACTCACGCGCCAGGATATTGCCGACCTGGAAATGCGTATTCGTTCCCTGGAGGGGGTTGAACGCGTCACGTTCCTCTCCAAAGATGACGCCGCGAGAATCTTCAAGGAGGAGTTCGGAGAAGACATTAATTCCGTTCTGAGCTTCAACCCGTTGCCGCCGTCATTCAAGATCTCACTGAAAGAAGGCCACAGAACTTCGGTGAAAGCACAATCCATTGTTGACGGCATCAGCAAGTTGAAGAGCGTGGACAACGTCGTGTACAAGAAAGCCCTTCTTGAATTGATCGATCAACGGACAGCGACAATCAACAATCTCACGCTCGGACTTGGCGTTCTTGTTAGTCTTTCTGCGGTGTTCCTTGTTTCGAATACGATCCGGCTTGCGATTTATGCGAAACGACGGCTTATCCGGACCATGGAATTAGTCGGGGCAACAGCCGCATTCATCAAACTTCCCTTCCTGCTCGAGGGATTGTTCCAGGGATTCCTTGGGGGGATCGTGGCCGCCTGTGCCCTGTACGTGTTGCTGGAATATGCAGCTCCTTTCGTGTCGGTGGAGTTTGCCACGTTCATTCACGTCCAACCGATTTTTTATGTTCTCGTTGTTTGCACCGGCGTCATTCTTGGCCTTGTTGGGGGGATGATTTCCATTGCGCGGTTCATGAAGCCTCTTCGTACACACTAAGATTGCATGCCCGTTCTTATTCAATCACCGACGAAAATCGAGGCTGCCGGAAACAAGCCGAAGGTCATTGAAGAGTTCATTGGTCGCGTGAACTCGCACACCGAAGCGGTAAGCGTCGCGCGCATGAAGAGTCCGACCGGTTGGGTTGAACCCGGACAGAAACCCGAGTTCGATGAATACACGGTCGTCCTGCGAGGCATGCTAAGAGTAGAGTATACTGGTGGGACGCTGGAGGTGAAAGCGGGTCAGTCAGTGATTGTTCGCGCAGGAGAATGGGTTCAGTACAGCTCGCCTGCGTCAGAAGGAGCGGAATATGTCGCCGTGTGTCTGCCGGCGTTTTCGATGGAGACCGTGCACCGGGATTCCGGTTCATGAGCACTCGTGATGTTCTTGAACATGTATCACTGAAACACTACACATCGCTTGAGTTGGGGGGCGATGCACGATACTTTGTTGAGTGCGCTTCAGTAACCGATCTCCAACTGGCTCTTGAGTGGGCGCGAAAAAAGAACTTGCGCGTTCAAATCCTCGGCGGCGGAAGTAACATAGTTTTTTCCGACAACGGGTTTGACGGGCTGGTCATCAAGATCAACATGCGGGGAATCAGTGTACACGATGACATCGTCAGCACAGGTGCAGGAGAACCGTGGGACAGCTTCGTTGGCAGGATGATTGAATACGGCCTTGGGGGGATTGAATGTCTTTCCGGAATCCCCGGCCTTGTTGGCGGAACGCCAATTCAAAACGTCGGTGCGTACGGACAAGAAGTATGCGAGACGATTGTCTCGGTAGAAGCCCTCGATCGGGAGCGCCTTGAGACGGTTACATTCACCAATGAAGAATGCCTGTTCTCGTATCGCACAAGCAGATTCAAAACAACTGACGCCGGACGATTCGTTATCACCGCGGTAGAATTCAAGCTGAACAAAAATGGCAAACCGGCCATTCGCTATCCCGATGTGGAAAAATATTTTACCGCTCAGGGAGTACAACCAACCTTGCTTAATGTCCGCGAGGCAATCCGATCCATCCGGAAGAAAAAATCCATGGTGCTCGATCCGGCAGACCCGTATTCCCGTTCCGCAGGTTCATTCTTTACGAATCCCGTTGTTTCTCGCGAGGTATTTGCGGAGACACAACGCAAATGGGAAAGTCTTGAGGGGACAGGTTCAATCCCATCATACCCTTCAAATGACAAGGTAAAAATTCCGGCCGCGTGGCTTGTTGAACACGCTGGTTTTGTAAAAGGATTTAGAAAAGGCGGAATTGGGATTTCAGCCAATCATTCGCTCGCGCTTGTCAACTACGGGGGGACTTCAGAGGAATTGCTTTCGCTTGCGCACAACATTCAGCGTTCAGTTCAAAGCAAGTTTGGCGTCCGGCTTGAAATAGAACCGGTGGTCGTCGTTTAGTATTGCACCATGGCATCAAATCACTCGCTTGCAGAGGTTGCTCTTCCCGTCGGCATCTACAAAACTTTCACCTACATCATCCCTCCTGAACTCTCCCCTGGCGCGACGGTAGGAACGCGAGTAATCATTCCCTTTGGAAAAAAGTATCTTACAGGACTGATTGTCGGCCTGCCCCAGTCCACAGACATTCCTTCCCTCAAACCGATCAAGGATATCCTCGACTTAGCTCCTCTGGTTTCCACTGAGCTTCTGGAACTCTGCCACTGGATATCAACCTATTACATTGCTCCGCTTGGTGATGTCGTGAAGGCAGCGATTCCGCATGCATTGACTTCAGGAAAGCGCGTTGTCCGCTTAGCCGCGCCGGAAGCCAAAGTCCGCGAGGCCCTCGGCAAAATCATGAGTAACTCTTCACACCGGAGAAAAATTCTTGAGACGCTCCTCGCCTCCGACACCTTGAGCACAAAAGAACTTCAGAACCGCACCGGCACAAGACACATCCATTCCGTCCTCCATGAGCTTGAACATGCGGGACTGGTTTCTGTCGAGGAATTGATGCCAAAGGAGAAGCACAAGCCTAGAACGCAACAGGTTATCCTCTTGAATACGTATGACCAACCGGCCGCGCAGTATTTTCTTCAGACGTTATCACGGCGCAAGAAAAACATCCGTCGACTTTTGGAAACCGTCCAACTCCTGGTAACCGAAAAGCGCGAGGTTGTGCCGGCGAGCGAAATCGTCAAGAGGGCTTCTGTATCCTCTGTGATTCTAAAAGAGATTGTCCGTTCCGGCATCGTAGCTGCCGGGCGACAGGAAATGCCTATATCTCACGATGAGGAAACCGAAGCACAGACTCTAACAATTGCTTTGAACGCTGACCAGAGGAATGTACTTGAGCGCGTGAACTCCTCCATTGACGCGGGAACACACAGGACAATTCTTCTGCATGGTGTTACGGGAAGCGGGAAAACTCAGGTCTATATCGAAGCGATTCGACATTGTCTTGCTGTGAACAAGACTGCAATAGTCCTCGTTCCGGAGATCGCCCTGACTCCGCAAATCGTCCGGCGGTTTAGGAGCCACTTCACAGATCACGTTGCGGTCGTTCATAGCCACATGTCGGCCGGCGAGCGCAGTGACATCTGGCGCCGTACCCGCAGAGGAGAATTTACCGTTATCATTGGACCGCGTTCCGCTGTGTTCGCTCCTCTCGCGCGGATCGGGCTGATCGTTGTCGATGAAGAGCATGAGGCCTCGTACAAGCAGTTCGACGCTTCGCCGCGTTACCATGCGAGGGACGTGGCGGTTGTGCGCGGTCACTCCTGCGGAGCAGTGGTGATGCTTGGATCTGCAACCCCGTCAATGGAATCATACTTCAACGCGTGTAACGCAAAGTACGATCTCTTGGAAATGCCGCGAAGGATTGACGGGATTCCCATGCCTTCCATCGCCATTGTTGACATGACGAAGGAACGCATGATTGCGTATGCAGCAATGAAGGACGCACTCCCGCCAGAACAACGCCAGAAACTGAAGGAGTTCCGACAACCTCTTTTCTCTTCCCTTCTCAGGAAAAAAATCAACGAGCGGCTGGAACGGCGCGAGGGAATCATACTCCTGCAAAACCGCCGTGGCTTTGCGCCCTTTGTAGAGTGCATGGAGTGCGGGTACGTGGAATCATGTTCACGATGTCATGTCTCGTTAACCTACCATCTCGCGCGAAAACATCTTCGCTGTCACTACTGCGGCACGGTGGCCACGCCCAACGATCGCTGCCCGCAATGCAACGGAACGTCACTGCAACTGCTCGGGACCGGAACACAAAAAGTAGAGACAGAGCTTGCCACGCTGTTTCCATCAGCGAAGGTACTTCGCATGGATCTCGATACGACGACGCGGCGCGGTTCCCATCACCGGATGTTGAAACAATTCGCGAACCGCGAGGTAGATATTCTTCTCGGAACACAGATGGTGGCAAAGGGATTGGATTTTCCCCACGTTACCCTCGTTGGCGTCATCTCCGCTGATACACAGATGCTGCTTCCGGATTTCCGTGCATCAGAGCGAACGTTTCAGTTGTTGACGCAAGTTGCAGGAAGGGCGGGACGAAGCACGCTTCGCGGCGAAGTAATCATTCAGACCCACCGGGCCGAACATTACACGCTTCAACATGTTGCATCACATGATTACGCAGGTTACTATGAAAATGAGATTGTCTCGCGCAAGGAACTCCGGTATCCGCCGTTTTCGCGCATTGTTCTTATTGAAACCAGGGGGCCGAAGGAAGATGCGGTGCGCAAACACTCGGAACGATTTGCCTCAGCACTGAGACTCTCAAACGGAGTAGTTGAAACCCTTGGTCCATCCCCGGCAGTCATCGGGAAAATCAACAACCAATACCGATGGCATTTCGTTTTGAAGGGAGCGAAAGAGAACGATCCGTCCGGCGGCCGCATGCGGGAAGCTGTGCGACGCGCAAGTCTGGCCGCGGACGGCAAGGATGCGCGGGCTCTCAAACAAATCATCGATGTGGATCCGGTGGGGTTGCTCTAAGCCGTTTTGGCCCTTCAATGACCTCTACACACAAAGAACATTCTCACGAGGCTGACGTCCTCGAAGACGAAGTCACTCTCCTCATCCCTCAGTATCATGTGATTCTTTTGGACGATAACGAACACACGTACGACTACGTCATCGAAATGTTGATGGACATCTTCCATCATTCGAGAGAACGCGCTTACGATATGGCATGTGAAGTGGATAAGAAGGGCAGGGTTATCGTTGACACCACACATAAAGAGCGCGCGGAATTGAAAAGGGACATGATCGTGTCCTATGGGGCCGATTGGCGTATTCCTCGGTGCAAGGGGTCAATGTCTGCAACTATCGAACCGGTGCAATAGTGAAAACCCGACGACTCGGCAATGACGGCCCGGTGCTAAGCGAAATCGGGTTCGGCGCGTGGGCAATAGGTGGGGCGTGGCAGTATGGCTGGGGTCCGGTAGATGACAACGATTCCATCAAAGCTATTCACACCGCGCTTGACCTCGGCATCAATTGGATTGATACCGCGGCACAGTACGGCCTCGGTCACTCCGAAAAAGTGGTCGGTCGTGCGTTGCGAGGAAAACGCGAGGATGTTTTTGTCGCCACAAAATGCGGCCAGCCATGGGATGAGAATGGAAATTGCAGAACTCATGCAGGGGCTGATTCAATCCGAAAGGAAATTGAGGGCTCACTGCGCCGTCTTGAAACAGACTATATCGATCTTTACCAGATTCACTGGCCCGATTGGGATACTCCCGTGGAAGAATCGTGGGGAGCACTCGCTGCTTTGCAAGATGAAGGGAAAGTCCGCCACATCGGAGTCTGTAATTTTGGCGTCGATCTGATGGAACGATGTGAACCCATTCGGAGGGTGCAATCACTCCAGCCGATTTACAATCTGCTTGAACGCGATATCGAACGGGAGATCATTCCGCACTGTGTAGCGCACAGCATAGGGGTTGTTGCGTACAGTCCGATGCAATCAGGGTTGCTGTCGGGAAGTTTCAACCGGGCGTCAGTGGCTCCGGACGACTGGCGCATTGTTCACAGTGAAAAATTCCGCGAGCCGAAGTACTCACGTGGGCTGCGCCTCGTTGAGGAGTTACGCCCAATGGCTTCGAGATACAACCGCACTGTGGGGCAGCTCGCGATTTCATGGGCTCTGATGAACAAAGCAGTGACATCTGCTATTGTCGGCGCAAGAAACCCGGAACAAGTTCGACAAAATGTTCTCGGCGCGGAAACGTTGATTACGCCGGAGGATATGAGTGCCATCGAAATGCTTTTGAACACTCAATAACGGAGAACACATCAAATGCGCTCGTACATTGTCTATGCAATCGCAGCCGGAATAGCGTGGGGTATCGGTGGGTATTTTGAGAAGAGCGGCTTGAGGGCGCTTGGCCTTCCGCCTATCGCAGGAATTGCGCTTCGCACAGCGGTTGCACTCGTTGTGCTTGGGACGCTGTCAATCTCCTCGTGGCGTATTCCACAGCAAACAGGACTTCAACCGTGGCTGATGATCATCATCGGAGGCGGCATCGTTGCCGGGAGTCTTGGAATGTGGTGCTTCTATTCCTCTCTTGCCGTCACAGAAAACCTGGGCGTTACACTTGCAATCGCATTCGCATGTTCGCCGGTGGCCGGAACACTCTTCGGACTCATCCGCAGTGATCAGCCCATCAATCTTACATCAGCGCTCGGACTTCTTGCTGTCGTTGCGGGCATCGTATTGCTGCAGATTGCCCACAAGCAGGTTGTGCAATAGCCGGGCTATCTGATTGACAACGCTGGTGAGTTGCGCTTCAACAATGCGCCGACTTGCGTTGCAACGAAGTAATCGCCGGCCGCATCAACAACGAGAGCCCTGATGCTCTGACGTTCACCCTCATCTCCCAACCGCTGCCAAGATGTATCTCCATCCACGGTCTGAAAAACTCCCTTCCCGGTTCCCACCGTGAGGCGATTACCCGGTTCCACCACGAGCGAACTGATATGCAGATCCGCCGGCTGGGTTTTGAGCGCAATCCACCGTTCGCCATCTTGAGACCACTCAAGAACACCCGCGCCATTTGTTCCTGCGTACACCGTCCCGTATTTGTCAACCTTGAGAACCCAAACATCCTTTCCGCGCAAGCCCTTTTCGGCTTCCTTCCAAACCATTCCGTTTGGCTCAAGAAGGGATACGCCCTTGTCGGTTCCGGCGAAAACCCGGCGTTTGCGGTCAACCGCTATCGTGCTGACGAATTCATTGCGCAGGCCGATATACTCCCAATGTGCATTCCGGTCGCTGCGTTTGTACACACCGCCATACGCTGTGCCGGCATACAATTCGTCTCCAGACGCCGCAAAGGATACAACCTCGATGTTACCCAATCCTTCATTGATCGCATGCCACTCTTCATCGCCCCGCGGCAATGCAAACACTCCGCCACCAAATGTGGAAGCGTACATCGTTCCTTCATCGTTTTGGGTGATGCTCATGATGTTAAGGGATTGCAAGCCGGCATTTGACGCTCTCCACGTTTCGGCATTGTTCGTTGAAATGAACACGCCTCCGCCGAAGACGCCGGAAATAAGATTGCCATCGACGCAAATGTACAGACAGCGAACGACCTCTGAGGTTGGGGATTCTTTGGACTCCCAGGCAGGAGATTTGGCGAAAACCACAGGGATTGCAACAAAGGCAAGCAGGGCAACAACGATTGCGCGGTTCATGATTCTTCATCCTCCATGATGTATTGAATATGGTTGACCGAACCATTGACCAGCACATCCTTACCACAATGCATTTGACGGATGACGCTTTGAAAAGTTGCAGCGGTACTTACTTAGACCATACGAATGCGTGAAAGGTTACAGCGGGGAGAAAAAACAAAAGGCAGCCCGGGGGGACTGCCTTGAGAGCAATAGTACGCTTTGAGATTAGGAATTCGCCGCGGCCTCCTTCTTTTCCAGAAACGTACCAAACACAAAATCCCACAACGGTGAACTCACGCCGTAGTTACGGTGGGCTGTTTGGTAGTGGTGCTTCATGTGGTGATGCTTCAGCCAAAGCCCGATGGCCCCTTTCATTGCAAAATGATGGGTAGCGTAATGTAACATGTCATAAAAGAGGTATCCGGCAAGGAATCCGGCGAAGAATGACCACGTGCTTGCCTCACCCATGATGAAAAAAAATAGTGCGTAAAAGAGAAGGGCCAATGGCAGACTCACAACTGGCGGCATTACCAGCCGGAGCGAGTCGTTGGGATAATCATGATGGACGCCGTGCATGAGAAAATGAAGCTTCTTCCCCCACTCGCTCGTCGGCTCATAGTGAAATACAAACCGATGAAGCAGGTATTCCGTGAGGGTCCAGACAAACAAGCCGGCGAAGAACAATCCGACGACGATTGCGGGGGTCATCAGCGCTTCATCGCTTCCCCGATACAAAAAGTACCCTATGATCGGTAGAAAGATCGCAAGCGGCACCGTGGGATGAACATGGGAGAACATCTCCAGAAAGTTGCTCTTAAAGAGCCGGGCTGACTCATCTTCATTAGATACATAGTTCTTTGGCATGGCATTTCTCCAGCGCTGTTTCCGTTCTACAACAACTTCGTGTGGTATAAGATACGCAAACGACTCGGGAGAATCAACGGACGGTCATTTACCTCTGCGATATCGGAAACAGGATGAAACGTGATCGTCCACCATTCCGGTTGCCTGCATAAAAGCATAGCAAATCGTCGATCCGACAAATTTAAACCCTCGTTTCTTGAGATCCTTGCTCATTGCATCGGACTCAGCGGTTGAAGTTGGTAATTCCTTGTGCGAACGCCGACGGTTCCGCATCGGTATTCCTCCAACAAACTGCCAGATGTATTTGTCGAAGGATCCGAACTCTTTCTGCACCGCAAGAAATGCCTTCGCGTTCAAAACCGTTGCTTCTATCTTCAACCTATTGCGGACGATTCCTTCGTTCTTCATCAGTCGGACAATATCCCGGTTTGTGTACCGCGATATCCGTTTTGCATCAAATCTGTGAAACGCCTTTCTGTAGTTTTCTCGCTTTCGCAGAATGGTAATCCAGCTCAATCCGGCCTGCGCTCCTTCAAGGATCAGCATCTCGAAGAGCTTTCTGTCATCGTGAACGGAAACTCCCCATTCTGTATCATGATAGATAACATACAAGGGATCGGTTCCGGCCCATGTACAACGACTGATTTCGGTTTTCATATAGGATGAAATCCTTTCTTGAAACAAATATATTTGGTTGGACTGCTTAGCACAAGCCATAATTTGTATGAACCTCGAAGTCGAAATACTGAAGGAACACTCGAAGCGGCAGACAACAAGGATTTCTCGATGGATCGGCGCTGACAAAAGGAAGTTCAAGAAGCTTGTGGAATTATTTCTCAACGGGGAATACAGGGTCACACAACGCTCGGCCTGGATCATCAGTGTGTGCGCGGAAAAACATCCCGGACTGATTCGACCTCACTTGAAATCCATGGTTGCAAGGATGCAGGAGCCGGGCACACATGACGCCGTCCGGAGAAGCGTGCTTCGTATTCTGAAGTTCGTGGATATCCCCAGAGATCTCAAGGGAACGATTGCAACGTTGTGCTTCGGATACCTCGAATCTGCCACCAAACCCATTGCGGTCAAGGCCTTTTCAATGGTGGTCTTGGCTAAAATAGCGCGTGTGGAACCGGACCTTCAAAGAGAATTACGGCTCGTGATTGGGCAACAGCTCCCTTTTGGCGGTCCGGCAATCAAATCATCGGCAGGGCAAGCACTCAAGCTGATTGATAGTGGGCGAATACCGCGTTTCCGACGAGGATAATCCTCTTCACCTTTCTTTTCACACCCCATTTTGCTACCATCTTTGGCATCCTTCTGCATCACTCTCCACAAAGTTCATCCAAAAGTTCAGAATTTCATCATGTGTAAAACCGTACACTCTCTTCTCGTGCTGTGTGCGCTTCTGGCGATAGCCCGGACACCCTCTTTTTCAACTCCCAAGTTTGTCGTCGTGCTCGTCGTTGACCAGCTTCCGTACGACTGGCTGGTCAGGTTTAATGAGTATTACGGTGAGAACGGTTTTCGCTACCTGATGAAGAACGGCGCCGACTTCTCGAACGCTTCCTACAAGCACGCTCTCAACAAGACCGCACCCGGTCACGCCGTTATCATGACGGGGTGTTATGCGAATGTCAACGGCATCATTGCAAACCGATGGTACGATCCCGTGGCTGGTCGCGATGTCTATTGCGTAGCAGACCCCGGCGCGACGATGCTTGCGGGCAGCGGCGATGGGAAGTCATCACTAAACCTGGTGGTACCGACGTTCGGTGATCAGCTTAGGCTTCATACCGGCTTCGTAGGAAAGGTTGTGTCCATTGCACAAAAGGATCGCTCGGCAATTCTTCTTGGGGGAAAAATGCCATCCGCGGCTGTGTGGATGTCGGACACGCTCTTTGTCAGCTCAAGCTACTATGGCGATCACCTTCCATCCTGGGTTACCGCTTTTAACGCATCCGGAAGGGTAACTTCCTATCGCGGCAAAACTTGGAAACGCACTTTACCCGATGCGGCGTTCCGTCTTGCAGACGCGGATGATGTTCCATACGAATCCGACGTGCATGGTCTTGGACGCGCGTTCCCTCATCCAATTGAAGGCAAAGACCCGCAGTCGTACAACTACGCGCTTCTCAGCAGCCCGTATGGACTTGATGTGCTCAACGCGCTGGTAATGTCCGCAGTAAAAAGCGAACAGCTCGGCAAGCGCGATGTGACGGATCTTCTGTGTGTTTCCTTTGCGACTCCCGACTACGTCGGACATACTTTCGGACCAAATAGCCGGGAAGTTATGGAGATCGCTGTTCACACGGATCGTGCGATCGCGGAACTCTTGCAATCCATCGATGATGAAGTGGGTTTGTCGAACACCATTGTTGTGCTGACCTCGGATCATGGCGTCACTCCGATTCCGGAATACCTGCAATCGAAACTCCCGAACGTCGATGCAGGTCGGGTTTCGCGGCGCGACTTTATGGACGCGTGCAACAACGCCCTACAATCAGCGTTTGGCGCGGCTCCTCAAAATAAGAACTGGGTAAAACGTCTGGTTGATATGAACCTTTATCTGGACCGGGATGTCCTGAAGGAAAAGCAACTTGATCTGGCGTTAGTTTCAAGAGTGCTTGCCGATTCCATCAATCGCTTTCCCAGCATTGCACTTGCTCTCCCAAAAATTGAATTGCTTGCGGGAGCATCATTCTCCCCATTGGCAGAAAAGATGAGGCGTTCCTTCCATCATGAACGGAGTGGTGACGTTGTCCTTGCATACAAACCTTTCTACTCGCTGGATGACGAACCCTCGGGCGCGGAACATGGAAATCCCTATGAGTACGACGCTCATGTTCCGGTGATTTTGATGGGAGAAGGGATCAATCCGGGGCGGTACGTCACTGAGGCAAGCCCGGTCGATATCGCGCCGACCCTTTCAGCACTTCTCGGCATTGAACTTCCTCCGGGAAGAGAGGGGCGTGTTCTGCACGAGGCATTGGCGCGTGAAAGGTAGAACCTTTGAAGGACCAACAGTGAACCTGGTTACAAACACGGAGTTTTTCCTATGACCACCGAACGACCACGTCATTCAAAAGAGTTTCGCAAGCGCCGCGCGATGAACTGGCTCACGCTCGGGTTGACCTACGCTGCGATGTACATGGGACGCTACAACCTTTCGTTTGCAAACAAGTCGCTCTCTGATACCTACGGCTGGGACAAGACCCAAATCGGGGCAATCATAACAGCCGCCTTGACGATTTACGGAGTTTCCGCTCTGTTCAACGGACCGATCGCAGATCGTATCGGAGGTCGCAAGGCAATGTTGATCGGGGTGTTCGGGTCAACGGTGTTCAACATCGCTTTCGGCCTTGGGGCATATCTGGGTTTTCTGGGGACAGGGACGGTTCTTCTGGCTTACTTCGCAACATCGTGGTCTTTGAATTCCTACTTCCAATCCTACAGTGCACTCGCGCTTATCAAAGTGAACTCAGGATGGTTCCATGTTCGCGAGCGGGGAGTGTTTTCGGCAATTTTCGGATCAATGATTCAGAGCGGACGCGCGCTGATCTTCATTATCGGCGGCATCGCTGTTACGATGCTTCCGTGGCAATGGGTGTTCTTCATTCCCTCTGCCATTATGTTCGGGATGGGATTGCTCACCTTCGCCATCGTTCGGGATCATCCTGAAGAGACGGGTCACGAGGCCATCGAAACCGCGGATGCGTCAAGCGGTGATACCGATCCCGTCGATATGAAGTACCTGATGAAAAAAGTGTTCACCAATCCCGTCACCGTTACCATTGCAATCGCCGAGTTCTGCACGGGCTTCGTCCGGCACGGATTTGAGCAATGGTTTCCGCGCTACATGCAGGAAGCACAGCATCTTGCTCTTGATTCACCCGTGTTTCAGAAGGGAGCTTTCAGTGTTGTGGTCGCGGGAATCGCAGGCGCATTCGCGGCAGGTGTCGCCTCCGATTGGTTGTTCAAATCACGTCGACCTCCTGTCGCCTTTATCGGCTATGTTCTGCAGGTACTCTGCCTTTGCGTTATTTGGCTGTCTCCCGGTCTCGAATGGGTAATCGGTGCATTCGTGGTGAATTCCTTCTCCATCAGCGTTGTGCACTCGATGCTTTCGGGAACGGCGTCAATGGATTTTGGTGGAAAGAAAGCCGCGGCAACTGCCACGGGCATGTTTGACGGCATGCAATACATCGGTGGCGCCGCTGTTGGCTCAGGCATGGGGTGGATGCTGGAAACCTGGGGTTGGGGAATCTGGGGACCAAGCATGATCGGGTTCTCGATGATCGGCGGCATCCTGATGGTGAAACTCTGGAACGCGGTTCCGAAAGGCCGTGGCCACTAATGTTTGACTTTCAGATGTCCATCCCGTAGTTTGAACTCAGGCGACGCCTCATGGCGTCGCACTTGTTTCACAGTGCGGGAACTCATTGTCATTCTGGAAGACTGAAGAAGGCAGTACAGGCAGACTCATCCAGTTGTGTACCGGTTACTTCGTGTTCTACGTCGTTACCGGCGTGACAGTGAAGTACTTCACCGGAAGTCCTGAACAGGGCTTTCCGGGAATGCGGGACATAGAGTATCTCGTTTACAACACCATCGGCGGCAGTCTGATTGCGCTCGGTGTCGCGATAGCACTCCGATGGTACCGCATCAAATCAAACGCCTACCTCACGTTCGCCGGTATCCGCTTCCCGCAGGAAATTCTGTACATCGTTCCCTCCGGAATTTGCACGGCTGTGGTCATCCCAACGACAACGCTTATGTACATGTTGCCCATTTCCGTCATGGTGGCAATGGTGATCATGCGCTCCAGCGTTATTATTATCAGCCGCGCTGTGGATGCGGTTCAAATCAAGCAGGGAATTCTCAAGAAGCGCGTCTACGCGGAGGAAAACTATGCCGCCGTGTTTGCTTTGCTTGCCGCGGCAGTCAATATCTTCTGGGTGGAGTCCGGTGATTTTGATTTTGTTCACTCCAAGGCCGCAGTGCTTATACTGGGAAGCTACATTGTTGCGTACGCGATTCGCATTTACATCATGAACTACTACAAGAACACGCGCGCAAAGGGCGTAACGCTGGACAACAACGGTTTTTTCGCCATTGAACAGATTGCGGCCACAAGCGCAATGATCACCGGCGGCATGCTCTTATTTACCCTACCGGAGTGGTTCGGGAATGGCGACCAGTTGCGGTTGTTTCATGAAAGCTTCACCAGTCCCCAGCCGATGTGGGAATGGGCTGTCGTCGCCGGTTTTGCGTACGGACTGGTTGCGTTCTTTTCAGTCTTCATTTTCATGTTTAAAGGAAGGACGGCAACATTCGCGGGGCTGGTGAACCGCCTTACATCATTGGTTGCGGGGACGTGTGCTACCGTGGTCTGGTGGTTCGCGTTTGGCGGGCGCTTTCCCAAAGCGCAGGATTGGGTATCGCTGGTGTTTATTCTTATTGCGGTTGCGTTTCTCACACGCGCGGAAAAGAAACGCACGCGTGAGCTCGCAGGATAATAATTCGGATTACTTCGGCATGCCCCACAGCTTCTTTGTAACACGCTCCAACTCGTCGGCAATCAATTTTGTGTCGAGAGTTTTCTCCGGCTCATTCTCGAAAACCGCGTAAGGAACCTTGAGTCCCTCCACTTCGATGTAATCGGGATTCTTAGCTTCGAGTTTCTCCCAATCGTTGGTTTTGTAATAGAACTCCATCTTCTCGTCGGGAAGGGAGTGATGAAGGATGGAATGCTCTTCTCCTTTTCGAGCTCGGCGCCTGTTTTTCCGTACCGACTCTTCATAGGAAACGCGGATGTACACGATGCATGCTCGCTTCAGCACTTCCTCGTGGAGATACCCCAAAGCTTCGGCGATCCCGTTCTCGCCTCCGCGCGCAAACTCCACCAGCGTCGTCACGTTGTCATGGTAGTTCGCGTTGCGTGCGATCTTCTTCCGGTATTCCAAGTTGATGCGTTCGATATACAGGTTCCAAAGGAAGTGGTCTTTGAACCAGTACTTCTCGTCAGTCCAGATACGCGGCTTGCCGTGACGCGTCAAGATGTCATCAATCTCAAATGTTTCCCAAACGTAAATAAAATCATCCAGCTCCTCGACGTTGCCGATATGGAACCGCCGGAGCCGTTCCACGGGGTCACACTTTTTCAGGTAGTCAATGACTTCGGACTTCCCAGCGGCAGGGCGCGCCGTCAGGATAATGACAGGAAAGTTATTCATGAGAGCTCCTTTGAAATTGATGGTCCAATCTGATTCCAGCGTTAATGAGAACTTTATTGCACTTCCCTGAATCGTCCCTCCACGGAGGTGGAAATCTCTCCCGCTTTCCTCGCGGCGTCGACAGCAACATCAAACAACGTCTTGCTGGAGAAGACCGGGCGTTCGATCTCCATACCAATATACTGTATCGATTGTCCAGCAAAGAAATCGCTTGTCGCACAAATATATATCTTGTTCTCGTCCACAGGCTTTCCGTCGACGGTCAGGGAAACAATTTCAATTTCCTCGCCGCTTTTTTTCCATGAACACCTGACTGCGGAAATCTGGATGGCGGGCTTTCGCTTGAAGTAATACGCCATAACATCCTTCAGTTGCTTGCCGCTTAGCTGAAATGTGACGAGAACATTTCTGAAAGGAAGGATCTCATAGATATCGCGCTTGGTGACTTTTCCCGCGGCCATATCCTTTCGGATGCCGTGGGAATTTGTAAAACCAATTTCCGCTGATGCGGCTTCCGCCATCGCGTTGACGACGAAATTACCAATGTTTGTCTCTCCTTCTCCACCACCTCTCCGCCAATCCTCCTTCAGAGTAGCGATAACTTCTGCGTATTCCGTGTCAATGCGCGATTTGAGTGAATCAATGAACGGGGAAAGCCGTGTGATGCGACCATTACGGGTCCAGAGTTGCACAAGCTTTCCCGAATGGCTGGTGACGGCATCGTTGGAAACCTTGACTTCGAGGACTCCGAGGTTTTCGCAATTGGCCCCCGCCTGAACAATGACGACGCCGTTGATCACTTTGGGCTGCTGCAAACGCGTGTGAGTATGGCCGCCGACAATGATATCCAGCCCTTCCACATTTGCGGCCACAATTGAATCGTCGCGTACACCTTGATGCGTCACCGCGATAATAATATCCGTCTTGGGATCAAGATCCCGAACGATACGTTGCGCGGTTTCAACAGGGGAAAGCACCTTCACACCGACAAGGTTGTTTTGATTTACAACGCTGGCAAGTCCCTGGTACATCAAACCGAATACTCCAATACGCAGTCCGCCGCGGTCCAAAATTGTATACTCTTCATTACCAAAGGGAAGCTTGCCATCATCGTTCACAAGGTTGGCCGAAAGCGCGGGGAACCGCTGGACATTAATAAGCGCGCGGAGGTTAGCCTGCGAAATATCAAGATCGTGGTTGCCCGGACACGCCGCGTCATAGCCGACCCGATTCATCATCTCAAAGAGTGCTCCACCCTCGGCACCGCCATACTCGATGTCTGAGATCGGGTTTCCTGTCATCACGTCGCCAGCATCAAGCAGGATGGCGGATGAATTGGTGGCCCTGATGCTGTCAACCGCGTACACAAGCTCATTGAATCCGCCGACCATGGGTTTGGGCGACGATTTTATCCAAACGGCTTCGTGCGGAAGAAAACTCGCGTGAACATCGTTGGTGTGAAGAATTGTGAGTGTGTGTTCCTGGGAACAGGCGGAGCTGATAAACGATACCAGTCCGAAGACGATCAACTGCAGGCGCATGTAGTGCCCCTTACTCGTTTTGAGAATGCGAAACACAGACTGTTCAAGCCGGGAATCGGCGAGGGTATTGTAGAGTAGCCGGAATAATGTAGCAAGAAAAGAGGATTGTTGGAAGGACTTTCAAAAAACGGCACTGCTGTACTTTGGGACTTGACAGACCCTTTCTACAATCCTATTATTAATGAAAACTGCACCGAATATGAGGTCCTCGAATGAAACCCGGAAGAAACGATTCCTGCCATTGTGGAAGCGGCAAGAAGTACAAGAATTGCCACGGTAAGAAATCCAGTGTCTCCTCTTCTTTGTGGCTCTTGCTCTTGGGTGTTGCGGTTTTCGTTTCGATTCTTGTGTTGAATGGAAAAAATGAAAGCCCTCCCCCCGGTTCAAATTCTGCATACCCTCAGAACGGCACTCCAACAGTTCAACCGGGAATTGCTCCACCTGGAAAGGTTTGGTCGGCTGAGCACGGTCATTGGCATGACGCGCCGAAGGAAAATGCACAGCCTGCGGCAATTACTCCTCAACCACCCGGCCCAGCGCCCGCAGGCAAGGTGTGGTCAACGGAACATGGACACTGGCATGACAGCGCTCAGACTGACAAACAGGTTGTCATTCCATAGCGCAAGGGGCTTTAACCTTAAAGTATCGGCACTTCCCGGTGTGAATGCAGGCAGTTGAACGCGGGAATTTACGCATGTTCTTTTGAACAAGAAAAACGAAATCACCCCCATCCTTTCCTCTCTAGAGACAGAATGGGGGTGATCCACACAGAATCACAAGAATACACCTCGGTCAATCACCCTCCGCAGCCCAATGAACATCTCTTTCAAGGTAGAGCGTCTTGAAATTGATTTCACCGTCGGCAATGACACAGACGAGAACCAGTTTAAGGTCCGGACGCCCGAGGATCGTATACGATGGACGGATGTAGGCTGTGCCGTTTTCCAGCCGTTGCTGGGAAAGCACTGTCCCTTTAACCTTTCCAATGGTCTTGCCGTTCGGCAATGACAGTCTCGCAGTGGTGGAGACTTCATATTTCGCACTTCCTGGGGTGGCGGTGAGTACATATTTTGCCACTCCCTTAATCGAGATGGGCGTTCCACAGCCCTCACTTCCGCCAATACCGGCATCGGGAATTTCAGCGGAATACTCGAAGCTTCCGCTTTTTTGTGTAACCGGACCTCCGCCGCTGACAGTTGGAACAACGGACGACGGGGAGACAGGGTCAAGCGACCCATTCTCCTGACATCCGACCACCATCACAGCGACAATGGCAACGAGAAACAACGCAGTGGATTTCATGACGACCTCCTTTTGAATGTATGGTGAAATTGATTTTTGACCTTTGCTTGCTTCACTTCCCACCAACCGTGACTCAGCAAAGACTGTGTGCAAGGTAGCGCGCAGATCAATGCTTCACCATACCGTGTTTCTGGTATTCTGATATCAAGAGGAGAAAAGAAAGCGAGGAACGACGCGTCAGAAAGAGAGGAGGTGTTCCTTCAGGACCTTGGCGATCAAGCCGCTTCGGTTGTGGACGTGAAGTTTGGCGTAGATGTTCTTGATGTGGGTGTTAACAGTGTAATAGCTGACAAAGAGCTTGTCGGCGATATCTTTCTCGGTCAAGCCACTCACGATATGACCGAGTATTTCTTTTTCACGTTTGGTGAGTTCATATTCAGCGTTGGGCTTTGCAATACGCGCGAACAGATCAAGCACTCTGCGCGCGATGTAGGAATCAATGGGGGACTGATGTCCAAGGGCTACCTCCTTGACGGCCGTGACGATTTCATCAAGTCCCCCGGCGGGATTCTTCAACAAGTATCCGGTTGCTCCGGCGCATATCGATTTGAATACGTTGGCATCTTCTCCGTGAATGGTAAGCATGATGATCTCTGTGGCAGGCGAGCGGGATTTGATCTTCTCGGCGCATTCGATTCCGGTCATTCTCCCGGGCGGCATCCCGATATCCATGAGAATCACTTCTGGAGAATCTCCTTCGCAGATGGCCTCCAAGGCCTCCTCGCACGTCCCAAGCACCCTGGCACAATCAAGTCCGTCAATGCCGTTCAGCGTTGAGGCAAGTGAAGTCCGATACGCTGCATCGTCCTCCACTATCCATACAGTAATGGTCTCCAGCATTGATCGCCGTATTCTGGTCGAGTTCACTTCTGCATACCTACGTGATACGTATTCTCCAGTTGGTTTCTACGGATGGTGGACGGGAATCAAGACCGTAACTGTTGGGTTCATATTCCCGTCACTCACCGAAACCAGCGTTGCATCGATTGCGTTACGGGTAATGGTGTTGGGACTCTTGTAGTATGCAGTCCACATTCCCCCGCGCTCGTCAGCAAGAGTGATTTCAACCATGTACAGCCCTTCTTCGGCCTCAGCGACAACGAGATCAGGCGGATTCCACGGTGGTACGGTGTCCAACGGTGTGCGTTTGGCAGTGTCGCTTTGAGCAAGGTCAAAAAACATGAAGCCGGAGAGGTTTTGATGGCTTTTTGCACTCAGAATGACTTGTGAGAAGTCCGATGGCGCTGTCAGCGTTGAATCCGCCGGGAAGACCCCAAACGAGATTTTCGCTGTTATGGTGCCTTTGTCGTTGCACCCAAGAGCAAATATGCTTGCAATTGCAAAAAAGCAACAAGCCAAACAAGAAGATGCGTTTCATGGTGAACTCCTTTGGAAGTGGTGGTGGATTACTTAATCTGAAGGTAGCCATTGACTCCGCTCCGTGTAATACCGTCAACCCGGTATTTTTGCTTCCAGATATACCGATGTGCCGTTTCCGGCTTCACTGTGAACCTTTACGCTCCCATGCAGTGAAGCTGCCCTGTGTTGCATGCTGTTTAAGCCCATCCCCTTGACGATCACTCCTTCATCAAACCCTCGACCGTTGTCGGAAACAGTGAGGCCGAACGTTCCATCCCGCCATTCGCACGAAACCTCTACTTTGGTCGCCTGCGAGTGCTTGACGATGTTATGAAGTATCTCCTTGAAGACAAGTAAGAGGTGCTGCCTGAACTCCGGTGATTTTACAACCAGACCGGCGCCTTCTGAAATGTTGAACGAATACCGGATGTCCGGCAACAACTGCGCCGCGACCTGTTTCATCCGGACAATTACATCTTCGCCATCGTGTTCCGGATTGATAATCCATACTATGTCGCGCAGGGCCTGAGAGGTTCGTACAGCAAAATGACGTGCGCTTTCAAGATCATGCTTCTCCGCTTGGAGTGGATCCGGAAGACGTCGCTTTACCGAGTCGACAAGGAGCCCGACGCTTGCCAAACTGCTTCCAATTTCATCGTGCAGGTCGCTGGCGATACGGACTCGCATCCGCTCCATCTTGAGTAATTGCGCAATTCGAAAACGATATAAGGCATAAAGAAACCCGGCAACCGAGATGCCAATGAGCGCACGAAACCAGTAAGTCTCCCAGAAAGGGGGTGAAATGATGACCGGAAGGATACGCTCGTTGTTCATCCAAACGCCATCGCTATTAGTTCCCTTATATCTCAAGACATACTCTCCGGCGGGAACGTTGGTGTATGAAGTATAGCGCCTTTGTCCGGCGTAAACCCAATCACGATCAACTCCTTCAAGTTTGTATGCTAACGTGGTCCTTGATGGAGCTACAAAGTCCAGGATGGCAAATTCAAACGAAAAGAAATTCTCTGCGTATGAAAGTCTCAGGCTTCGCTCTGCTGATTCATTCAGGAGTTCATTCGAAGGTTTGTCAAAAATCTGAAAACCCACAATGACGATCGGGGGATTGAATGAACTGACGAGGATGCTCTCAGGAACAAAAGCATTATATCCTCTTTTACCTCCGAAGTACACCATACCCTGATCATCCAGAAAACTTGCAGCGTCAAATGTGTTGTCCTGAAGCCCGTCATGAACATCAAATGACCTCAGCATGCCGGAAGATTCCGAATAACAGATGACGCCCTTCCCAACAGTAGAGACCCAAACATTTTGGCTTCGGTCAATGCGAATTGCCTTGATGTAATTTGATTCCAAGCCCTTGATTCTGGTGAACCTGCGCGTTCCGAAGTCGAACTTGTTAAGGCCGGCAGCTGTCCCGACCCACATCTTCCCATCCGTTGCTTCGGCGAGGGAGTACACACGGTCACTGCTCAGACTGGAGAAATCGTTAGGTGAATAACGAAAGTGAGAAAACGTTCCGGAATCGGGATGAAACAGATTCAGCCCGCCCCCTTCGGTGCCCAACCAAAGGCGGCCTGCCCTGTCCACGAGGAGCGAGGTAACACAATTGTTGCTCAAAGTTGTCGGTTGCTTCACCCGATGAGGATAGTAGGTACACCTGCCCGTGGTGTCTTCCAGCCGAACCAGACCAATATCCCATGTGCCCAACCAAAGGTCTCCTCCGGGTGCGTCTGCAATGCAGAGCACGGCGTTCGACCATTCCGGGAGTCGCGGACTCGGGTGGTAGAGAAAACGCTTGAGAGTTTTTGAGCGGGCGTCGAATTTGTTAACGCCCCCGCCAAACGTCCCTACCCAGATTCTTTTCGAGATGTCCTCATGGATAGAAACCACTTCGTTGTTCCTTGTGCCTCCCAAACCATCAGAGGAACGCGAGAGAAAACGATCGACATGACCATCTTTTCCGTAGCAGAACAATCCGTACTCCTGCGAACCAATCCAGAGGTCTCCGCGCGAGTCCTTCAGCAATGCCGTAATCGACTGGTACTCTAACCGGTCAGTGACCATTTGGTGGCCAAATGTTGTTGATCGCGGGACGAACTTGCACAACCCCTCATCCGTGCCGATCCAGATAACACCGGATTGATCCCTCATCAGCGCATTGATTGAATTGTGGCTTAGGCTCTCATAGTCACCGGGAACATTCACAAAGTGAAGCTGGACGGAGCAGTCGGGGTCAAGGACAACAACGCCATTGGATGTGCCTGTCCATGATCTATTCCAATGATCGGTGATACCGCCAAAGACGTTCATTGAAGGAGATGAAGCCGAACCAAGGTAGCGAGCAAATACCCCGGGGGATTTCATTGCGGCGAGACCGCCGCCCCATGTACCGATAAGCAAAGTTCCTTTAGCATCAGGAACAATCGATCGAATTATGTTGTGTGGGAGGGAGGAGGAATCTCTTGGATCGTTACGAAAGTGAACGAACGTTTTCGATTCGGTGTCAAACATATCGAGTCCATTACCGGTACCAAGCCAAACCTCCGATTGATCACCCACGTGGAGCGCATAAACAAAATTGCTCGCAAGACTTGAGGAGTTTCGGCTACTGTGCAGGTATTGGAGGGTTGATATCCGGGCGCTGTCAATAACCCACACTCCGGCACCCGTTGTCCCCACCCAGAGATTGCTCCCTGCGTCTTCAACGAGTGCAGCCACCTCGGTTCCAACCGCCGGACGGGTAGAGTCGAAAGAAAATCTGTAAAAGTGCCCCGTTATCCGGTCAAAGCGGAAGAGGTATCCTTCGTACGTCCCCACCCAAAAATCTCCGCGGCGGTCCTCATACAGTGCCTTTATGACATTGTCCTGTATTGACCTCGAATCGCCCGGGTGATGCCTGTAAACGGTGAAAACGTTGCCGTCGTACCGATTTAGACCATCAAGTGTTCCGAACCATAGGAAGCCTTCCCGGTCTTGAAGCATGCAAAAGACCTTGGGATTCGAAAGACCCTGCCCCGTCCCGAAGCGTTCAAATTTGTATCTTCGGATCTGCGAAAGCGCGTGATTGTTACTCAGGAGAAGAAAGAGTGCCAGGAAGAGAGCTGACACTCTCGTAAAGCCGTGGCAGGCTTTCACGATACGTCGCCCAATGATGGTGAACGAAGAAAGAGACTGGCGGAAAACGAGGCCATCCGCCTTGTAATGTGAAAGGTGCAGCCCTTCCTTTCGTATTCATGAAAGGAGGCCTAGTATTAAGAATCCGGACCTGTTTCCCCGGTCCGTTACTTCAGCAACGTGAGCTTCTTGACTTCCGAGAATTCCCCTGCCTGCAGGCGATAGAAATACGTGCCACTGGGAAGATTCGTTCCATCAAACTCCGCCCTGTACACGCCGGCATCCTGTAATCCGTTCACAAGAGTTGCGGCCTCTTCTCCAAGCATGTTATAGACAATGAGCGATACTCGACTTGCTTTAGGGATCGCATACTGAATCATCGTCCGCGGGTTGAATGGGTTGGGATAGTTTTGATGGAGCTCATACACATCGGGAATCACGTTACCCTTCTCATCAACGGAAACAGCAGGACCAAAAGCCAGGTCATCCATATCAAAGGCGGAACCAATCACCGGAAAGCCCCCAGCATTAGTGATGGTTGCAGAAATGAAACATGTGTCCGGAGCTTGAGCGGAGATGTAGAAGATGTTGGCAACAAATTCCCTGTACACATTTTCCGGGGTCGGCAAAAGGATGGCGCTTCCACCCACAGCAGTATCTGCATGCGACATGCCCACGGTGACAAAAAACTGATCACTGCCGAGCGGAGAGAATTTGTACCAGCCGTGCAACGCAGGATGCTGTGTGCTCACCGGAAATCCTTCGGCGTTCGGCCCGGAGATGATCACCGGCGGCCATGGAAATCCACCGCCAAAGGTTGCAACAACTCCATGAAGTGCCGACCCGCCTGTTCGCGCGTCCGATGTTTGCGTGATGTTTGGTGTAAGGCCGTTGCTGGTGTTCCAACCGTTGGGCTCGCCGGCGGTCCAATCCTGGAAACCGGCATTGGGAATTTGGGCTGAAACAATTCCAGTTAAAACCAACAGCAGTGCAAGGCATATCAACAGGTAGCTTTTTTTCATGGTGAGTCTCCTTTGTGTTCGGTGAGATGGGATTTCCGGCTGAAAGCTAAAACCTGGTGAACTCAAAAGCAACACTTAGCGCAATACTTCAACCTCCGGAATGATTTTGCGGTCAAACTTCTCTGCTCCCGATTGCTGCAGTTCGTCCTTCGCCCTGCCTATTGCCTTAAGTAGTTGTCCGACACGAACGCCAAGAAAGAAAGTCGGAAACATCCTGAGCTTTTCATCTGCCTTCTCAAGGTTGTTCATCGCTCCCCCGTAGCGATGCTTTACCAAAATCAGATGGTATGCGGCTGCGAGTTGAATGATGCCTTGAAAAAAGATTCTTGCCGGTTCCGGGCGCTCCTTCCAAATGTTTTCCCAGGCCTCATGGGCATGCCAGAACTCTCCGGCATTAAACAACTCCCATCCCCGCAGGTACTCGGCACGTTGTGATGGCTCAAGAACCGGTTCGATGATTTCAGAAGGATGGATATCCGCCGCTTTTCTCTTCGCGTGGAAGAAGCGTTTACCCAACCGATCGCTCCATCGTCCACTCTTTTCCTATTTCGTCGATCACCATGCGATCCGGCTGCCCGATCAACGCGTTTCGTAATCGTGCGATGGGCTCATTAGTCGGTTCATCAGATTGAATGAATGTGCCCCAATGAATGGGAAGAATGTATTTCGCTCCGATGTGATCGGTCATCTCAAGCGCTTGCTCCGGGGTCGCATGGTTGCGGATCCACGGGTCGTACGCGCCGATAGGCATAATTGCGAGATCAATCTGAAGATTGCGCTCCTTCAGCGGCTTGAACATTTCATGGTACGCAGTATCACCGCCGAACAGAATCGAATGTCCATTCTTCGTGAGGAGGTACGCGTTGAAACTCCTTCCTTCCCGAAAACCTTTGGAGCGGTCCTTCTCCCAGGGATAACGCCATCCGAAATGCTTCACCTGCAGAGCTTCAATCCTCACATCGGCAACGCTTGTCCAATCCTTCCAATCAAGCTCGTATATCTGTTCAAAGCCCATATCCTCGATAACGTCGAACGTGTTCTTCGCTATGACAATCGGGATTTCCCTGTTGAACTTGCGCAGTGTCGGCGTGTCGAGATGATCCATGTGCGCGTGGGAAACAAGAATGAGGTCAAGAGGAGGAAGTTCGTCATATGAAAGCGCCGGCGTTATAAGCCGGCGCGGGCCAATCGTAAAGAAATTCATGACGTTCAAGCCAATATACTCGGAAAACACCGGGTCCGTAATAATCTTGAATCCGAAGAAGTTGATGAGCACAGTCGCGTGCCCTATCCATGCCGCGGAAATTGTCGTGTCATCCCACAGAGAGGGATTTGGTCTGTGTGCGGCGGGCTTTGGAGGGTCTGCATTTGCAAGCAATTCCCAGCGACTCCGTCGTGAATAGCGCTCCTGTCCGAGCAATACCCGTGTGGATGCGATTCCGACACCCATGGTAGCAATAAACCTTCGACGTGTGAACACTCTCCGATCCCTCCGATTAGTATCTTGTCCAACAGCACAAGAGCCGCTTTGATTCCCTAGACATAACCTAAGGATTTGCCTTTTTGGCTTCAAGGTCTGGCCGGGGTCAACTTCTCCTTGCGCTGCGTGGCGTTTCTCAATATATTTGTTTTGACAAGTGCCGCGTGAGCCCACTTTGGGGAAAGATAATACCATGACAAAACGAGTTCTCCCTCTCTTCTTCGCCGCTCTCCTTCTTGTGGGGAGCTACCTTATCCGTCAAATGGGCCAAAAGTTTGAAGTCGATGACCTGGCTGAGCAAAGTGGCCCTTACGAAGCATTTGAGAATTGGTATATGCAACGGGCTGCTCCATATGAGAAGATTCCCCAAGGGGCTTTTCTCCGTGCCACTCAATACTCAAAACGGATGCCGCATGAACGGGATCTGGGAACTGAAGTTTTCGACACAACACAGTGGACTTCGGTGGGCCCGGACAATGTCGGCGGAAGAACGCTCACGGTGGCAGTAAATCCCTCCTCACCAAATATCATTTGGGCCGGAGCCGCAAGCGGCGGACTGTGGAAATCCACATCAGCAGGCGTCGGCGCTAGCGCCTGGACGTACGTCAACACCGGATATCCGACTGTGGCGGTCAGTTCAGTCGCGATTGACCCGACCAACACCAACATCATGTACATCGGCACGGGGGAAGTTGGAAGCGCGTACGGACGCGGACAAGTTGGAACACCGGGTGCACGCGCGACATACGGCATGGGTGTGTTGAAGTCGACGGATGGAGGGACAAGCTGGACTCTAACCGGATTGATTTCTACGTTCCCGCAGTTGACCGCCGTGCAGAAAGTGCTGCTCAATCCTCTCAACGCTGCGACAATTTATACCATCACCACCGAAGGAACATACAAGAGCAACGACGCGGGTGCAAACTGGTCGCTGGTCCACGGAGTCCTTATGGGAATGGACATCGTTATCAATTCGTCTGACACAACGATCCTTTATGCATGTTACGGGCAGCGCAACTCCACGTTTGGAAAGGGCGTTTACAAAAGCACAAACGCCGGCGCAACATGGGCCCACCTTACTTCATTGGACACAACGAACTTTGGAAGAACGTGCCTGACCATTTCACCAAGCAACCCCCAAGTCGTGTACGCAAGCGTTGCGCACGGAAGCACAAGCCAACTGCGAGGATTATACAGAACAACGGACGCAGGCACAAGCTGGACGCTTCAGAGTTCTACAAATTATATGAGCAGTCAGGGCTGGTACGACAACGTCATCGCGATACATCCGACAAACCAGAACTTCGTCATGGCCGCCGGGTTGGATGTGTACAAATCAACCAATGGAGGTTCGACACTTACCCAAAAGGCGTTCTGGTATCTGGGGTATGACGGCACAGTTCCTGCCGGCGGCCCGGAAGGACCGACAAATTATGTTCACGCCGATCATCATGCGATAACCTTCGATCCGACCAATCCCAACACCATCTATATTGGATGCGATGGTGGTATTTTTGCTTCAACGGATGGCGGAGAGACCTTCGGTGGACGCAACGGAGGATACGCTACAATTCAGGTGTACAACGGTTTTGCAACCTCGGAGACCAATGCCAATGTTGCTCTGGTCGGATTGCAGGACAATGGCGCGCTCAAGTACGAGGGCACTCCCTCCTGGAACAAAACCTACGGGGGTGACGGCGGCTGGTGCGCCATCGATCCCACGAATGAGAACATTCTCTATGAAGAGTATGTGTATCTCGCGATGTCAAAATCCACAAATGGCGGAGCAAGTTGGTTCGGCATCACGAGCGGTCTCGCAACCGGTAGTTCCAACGCAAATTTTATCGCGCCGTTTGTCATCTCTTACACCAATCCTAATATTCTCTACGCGGGCGCAAAGGTTCCATACAAGACCACAAGCGGTGGAAGCAGTTGGTCACCAACGAATGGCGGCGTCAACTTCAATGGGACCACGATTTCATGTATAGGTGTTTCGTACAAAAACCCGGACACGGTGATTGCCGCAACTGGTAGCAGCGCGGTTGGCGCTTTGTTCCAGGTGTTTAGAACGACCAATGGGGGTACGTCATGGTCGAACGTTACCGGCTCGTTACCGAACAGATACCCTACGGACATCTCATTTGACCCCAACACAAGTCTGACCGCGTATATTACTTATTCAGGATATGGAGCTTCACATGTCTTCAAAACCGCCAACGCCGGACAAACTTGGACCGACATTACGACAAACCTTCCGGATATTCCGACGCAATGTGTGGTCGTTGACCCGTTCTTCCCCTCTCACGTTTACGTCGGTACCGACCTTGGGGTGTATCGCTCAACAGATGGAGGCGCAAGCTGGGTTGTGTTCGATACAGGGATGCCCCCAGCCATGGTTCTCGATTTGCAAGTGTCCGGCCCGAACCGGCATCTTCGCGCAGCAACATTTGGCAACGGTGTTTATGAGCGTGAACTTACGTCGCCGGGCATCTTTGATAACAGAGCGCTAAGCTTCATATCGCCGACAAGCGGTACCGAGGTTCTTGTGAACACAATGGTCTCGCCGATCTCCGCGTCGTTCAAGAGTGTTGGAGCAATTACAGAACCTGATTCCTTCGACGTGACTTACAGAATCCTGAACGGCCTATCTGAAGTGTACACGGATACAAAGCGAATCGTCGGACTCACCTTGGGAGAGACTCGAAACATCACCTTTGACGAATCATTCACCCCCACGAGCGCGGCGACATACACAATTCAGGCAATTTGTTCCGCGTCCGATCAGAACGTCGCGAACGATACCCTGCAAGGGACTCTCTCGGTTGTTGTTGCGGGTACAATCGCATCCCTGAACGTTATTACGGCGTATTCACCGTACACGGAAATCACCGGAGGAACGGCAGGACCCTCCGGTGACGACTCTCAGATCCGGGTTGCGTTGCCATTTGCATTTACCTTCGACGGATACGCGTATGATTCACTCCAGCTTAGCACAAACGGCTGGGCAGAGTTGGGAAGTGGAGCCGCGGGATCTGAACGTGGACTATCTACAACTGCACAAATAGGATTGGGAAATGAGAATGGGCGATTGTTCTCGACTGCAAGGCCGACAAAAGCCCTTGGCCTATGGTTTGAGGACTTGAATACCAGCGGTGGGGGAGCCATTACCTATGCGACACACGGAACCGCGCCAAATCGCGTGTTCATTGTCCAGTGGAAGAATATGCTGGCGTATTATGACCCGGTTACAACGACGACACGAATCAATTTCCAGCTCAGACTGAATGAGGAAACAAACATCGCGGAGTTCTGCTACGGTCCGGTTGTAGCGGGAACGCTTGCAGGCGGAGATCTTGGCGCTATGACAGGCGTAAAGGATCACGTCGGCGGCAATTTCCATTTCTTTGATTTTGCCCTTGGCGGGACCGGAACGGCGGACGATGGGATCACGACACTGAGCGCACTGACGGATTGGCCGGGACCCGATAGCTCATACGTATTCGGCCCGGACATCACGTCTCTCACAGTCGGTCTCGACGAAAGCTGGAATCTCGTCTCGATGCCGCTAATAAGGACAAACAATAAGATGCCCGCTGTCTTCCCGACGCACACCGGGGTAGCGTATGAATTCACGGGTGGTGGCTATCAGGTTATTGACTCGCTCAGACCCGGTCGTGGCTATTGGATGAAGTTCCCCAACGCAATCAACCAACTCGTATGGGGCAATCCGCTCTCTTCCATCATGGTTCCTGTAAATGTGGGATGGAACCTTGTCGGTTCTGTTGACCACAGCATTACTCCTCCGTCCGGCGGGGTTATTGAAGGCGTGTTCTTTGGTTACTCAAGTTCCGGATACTCTGTCGCGACGTCAATGGATCCGGGTCATGGCTACTGGGTAAAGGCAAGCGGCCCGGGATCGATTTCACTTGGGCCAACATCGACGCGGGAAGAAAACTCACCCGACGTTTCCTCATTTAACAGCATTACGATTGCAAACGGAAACGGCAGGAGTCAAACGCTGTGGTTTGGTGAAGAACGGGACCATCTGAACGTATCACAATTCGACCTCCCACCCCCGTTTGGTGAAGCATTCGACGCGCGTTTTACAAGCAACCGCATCCTTGAAGTCTTCGCTCCCTCGATGAAGAACGCGAGCTTTCCGATCGCAATGACCGGGGCGGCGGCGCCCCTGATCATCACGGCGAACATCAAATCAAGTAAGCGAAAAATGGTGATCGAAGAACGCGTTGATGGTTCGGTAACGGCCGTTCATCCGCTCACCGAGGGCGGGGTGGTAGCGACACAGAATCCGCGTTCAACACTGGTCTTGAAGATATCGGAAGGCGAGGGCATTCCGGAGGCATATGCGCTCCTGCAGAACTATCCCAATCCCTTCAATCCCTCAACGAAAATCGCTTATGACCTGCCGGGGAACAACCGCGTGACACTGAAAGTATTTGACATTCAAGGCCGTGAAGTTGCGACGCTTGTCAACGGCGATTTGCCGGCGGGAAGATTCACAGCAGAGTGGTCGGGGCTCAATAGCGCTGGTACTGCGGTTAGCACCGGAATGTACTTCTACTGGATTGAAGCCCGTGGAGAAAACGGTCGTGATGTCTTCTCCGAGGTCAGAAAGATGCTGATGATAAAATAGAGCGTGTTTTAAACTTTCTCACACAAGGAGACCCCAATAGTGCATATCGGGGTTTTCTTTGTGAAGGTGTTATTCTTTTTCGAGTGCCACCTTCGCGGCGGCCAATTGCTGACGTCCCTCCTCGGTGATCCTCGGGAAATGCAGGTCGAGTTTTTCGAGTCGTGATGTGATGATATCTGCCACGGCCGCTCGGGTAAACCATTTTCTGTCCGCTGGAATCACGTACCATGGCGCCCATTCAGTACTCGTGTGGTTAAGCATGGATTCATACGCGTCCATGTAGTCCTTCCAGTGCTCCCGTTCAGCAACATCCTTTGCAGAGAATTTCCAGTGCTTTTCCGGCTCTTCAATCCGCCGAAGAAATCTTTGCTTCTGTTCTTCCCTGGATACGTTCAGAAAAAATTTCAGAATGACAGTGCCATTCCGGGCAAGATACCGCTCCACACAATTGATGTCCTCATATCGTTCCTTCCAAATGTCGCGACCGTTCATCGGTGGAAGGTGTTGGGCATCAAGGAATTGGGGGTGTACGCGCACAATCAGGACTTCCTCGTAATAGGATCTGTTGAAAATGCCAATCCTCCCTCGTTCAGGCAGGCATTTGAGGCAACGCCAAAGAAAGTCGTGATCCAATTCCTCGTGGGAGGGCGCTTTGAAACCATACACCTGGCATCCCTGCGGGTTGATCCCGGACATCACATGTTTGATAACGCTGTCTTTTCCCGCAGCGTCCATCGCCTGGAAAATCAATAGCAGCGAATAGCGATTCTGTGCATACAGAACTTCCTGTAATGATGAAAGGCATGAAAGATCCTTCTGCAGTTTTTCGACGGCTTCCTGTTTGTTCTTGTATTTCCCGGTGAACCCGGGGTCGTAATCCTTGAGCCCGATGTGCTTTCCGGGCGGAATAATAAGCTCGTCGTGACTCATTGGGACGTCCCTTTCACTTTCTCATACGCTTCACGCTCGCCGAGGACAACGGGAAGCAGATACTGCTCGGCGCGTTCGCGATCGCTGGCAGCAAGCAGAGCAAACTCCTTCGACCCGGCGTGTGTATATAATTCCGCAACCGGATGGTAAATGCACTGGAGAATCTGGTCGGCAATATCCGCGGCTGATTTCACACCCTCTATTTCTGGCGGGGAAAGTCCGCGTTCCTTTGCAATGCGTTTGATGGCGGGGCCTGATTGTGAGAAAAAGGAAATCATCGAACCACCTTCTGTTGAGGCAGCCCAATTGGTAAGTACACCCGCCGGACAAACTACGGTTGCGTGAATATTCGTACCGAGCAGCTCCGACCGTAACGCATGCGTAAAGCCCACACAAGCATGCTTTGCGGAAACGTATGCACTGTTGTAGGGATAACCGACTTTGCCGGCCATGCTCGCGATATTAATGATATGACCGGCTCCCCGGGCTTTCATGGATGGAAGAACCGGCCTCACCGTATTCCAAAGGGAAAAAACATTTACAGAAAACATGTTTCGGATTATTTCATCGGAAGTGTGTTCAACTGATCCGAAATGACCGCGCCCGGCGTTGTTGACAAGAACATCAACATGGCCGAACTCTTTGAGAACGTTGTGCATCATTTCTGCCGCTGCCGCACTATGAGAGACGTCGCAAACAATGCAGATTGCTTTGCCTCCGCGTCCGTTGATTTCGCCGGCAAGATCAGAGAGATGTTTCTCTCGACGCGCAACCAAAACCGTGATCGCGCCACCCCGGGCAACGAGTTTGCCCAAGGCGGCACCGATTCCGGAGGATGCGCCTGTGATTACAACTACTTTTCCGTTCAGTGACTCCATGTGATTCCTTGTTTGGTTAAGCATCTCGGGATTGTCCGAGCCAGTCGAGTGCCGCTGTTTCGCCGGCTACATAACCGGTCGAGAAGGCAGCTTGAAGATTATACCCACCAACGGGCCCTGCAATATCAAGAATCTCACCACAAATATACAGGCCGGTAGTCTTACGCGACCGCATTGTTTTCGAATCGATCTCGGAGAGATCCACACCTCCGGCGGTGACCTCCCCGCGATCAATGTTAATTGCATCCACGCGGCCAATGTGCCATGACTTGAGCAATCCAACAAGGGCGCGCCGATCCTCCTTTCGCAAGTTGTATCCCTTGGTGGACGAATCAATACCCGCAGACCGGAGAACTGTGGGAGCGATGCGATTAGGGAGCCACCGTTCAGCGTACGTTGCTACCTGGCGGTCTGGATGCTGGCGAGTCATTCCGATAATCTCGTTATCGACCTCCTGATCCCCCATTGATGGGAGAAAATCAAATCTCAGGTTAACCCTTTGTGTTTCATGACAGAGCGCGGCTGCACGGCTGACTTCCAGCGTTGCGGGTCCAGAAATGCCTTCATGTGTAATCAAAACATCATCGGCCCATGAAAAAATTTTTTTCCCATCAGAGTAAACCGAAAGTTCTCCATCACGCAATGCAACCCCACGCCAATCCGCCGGAAATGGTGGCATCACTTTGATTGGTGCCAGAGCGGGGCGCAGCGGAACGATTGAATGTCCGAGTTTCTTGGCCCAAGCGTAACCATCTCCTGTTGTCCCGGTTTTTGAATAGGAAATGCCCCCGGTAGCCAGCACCACGTGATGGGACTGTATTTTTTTTCCACGGGCTGCGACTCCGGTAATAATTCCATCCTCACAGAAAAGATCATCAGCGGGCGTATCACACCTGACATCTACCCTGTCTCTATGAAGAACACGCGTTAGAGCACCAAGAACATCCCCTGCACGACCTGACCTTGGAAATACTCTGCCGTTGGGACGGGCGAATGTTCCAACTCCTTCTACGCTCAGCAAATGAAGAATATCCAGGTTCGTGTATCTGTAAAAAGAGCGGCGTAGGAATCGCTCTTCGCTGGTGACGAAGGATGCACCGATGCTTTGCATGTCCCCGGCATGGGTAATGTTACACTTTCCCCCTCCGGATATCAGAATCTTTATCCCAAGCTTCTGGTTCTTTTCAAGCAAAACTACGTTTGCGCCGAGCTCACCTGCGCGAACGGCGGCTAGGATCCCCGCGGCTCCTCCTCCAACAACAATTATTGGATTTTTCGGATGGTCCAATTATAGGCCTTCAAGAGTGGGTGTTTCAAGGGTAGTCAAAAATGAAGATTTTTCAAAAAATGCCATTGATGTTCCAAAAAGGCAGTTTCCTATTGAACCACAATAAATGGCTATAATGGGGACTTGACAAAGAACGGGAAAAATACTACCTTATTTCCCAGAAGAATAACCGGGAGGTCAATATGCTTAACGACTACATTTCCCCTGAAGAAAGAGAACCATCCAGCAGACCGCGTTTTGACGATAGCGTCAGTCAGCTTATTCGCTCTGCGGAGAAGTTCATTTCATTGAAGAAGTTTACCTTTGCTGAGGACCAGCTGAACCTGGCACGAACCCTTGATCCCAACAACGCGTACATTTGGGCCATCCAGGAACGCCTGCATTCAGTAAAGGACGAGGGGGGCTCGTTCGGAGCTTTTAATGTAGGAGCAAATCCGGATGCGGGTGCGGACTCATCACGCTACCTCTCTGTTACCGTCGGTTCCGGATTCAACGGCGGATTCAAAACCTCGGAGCCCGAACAAGGTTTGTCGGCAAAAGACCTGCAGGCAAGAATCCGACAACTCACCACGGTTGCTGAAGAGTTTTTGGACAAGGGGTCATACGAGAACGCATTCGATTCACTTATGAAAGCTTACCTGTTGGATCCCGTAAGCCCATATGTCGTGTCATGTGAGAAGACAGTATTACCGGCATGGGAGTCATCGCAAAAACCCGGAAAAACGATGAACTCATTTACCACAAGAACAATCGCTGAACAGAAGGGGGGAAAAAACACCATGGGTCAAATTCCCGAAAAACAATTGTCGGGTGATGAGCTGAAACGCATGGAAGCACTCAAGATCCAGAAGGAACAAGCTCGTCAGGCACACGAGCGTGCGATGTGGCGCCAGGCCTCGAGCCCGTTGAAAGTGATGAGCACTCCGACACAGCCCGATACCAACAAGCCTGCATCACAACAGCCTGAACCGCCAAAGCAAATGGGCGGGCTTTTTAACAAGCTTAGACTTGGAAAGCTCCTCGGGTAAGTAGAAGCTCCTTGGGCAAAGCGCGGTGGGCTACGCCTCCCGCGCTTTGAGCCTCCTCGCCCTGCGACATCAACCCTCAATAAGAAACCGACTAGAAACAACAACCACCCTCTGTTATTGGAATTCAATGCGGGAATGACTATATTTCCTGGCGTTTTTCTGCCTCCGGCAGTAGTCTTGCTCGGGGCATTTTTTTTCCTTCAGAATGTGGTTTGTCAACATGCACCAGCGAAGTGACATAAGAAATATAGCCATCATTGCCCATGTGGACCATGGCAAAACAACGCTCGTTGACCATATGCTGAGACAGACCGGGATCTTCCGGCAAAACCAGCAGGTAGCGACCCGTATCATGGATTCGAATGACCTCGAAAAGGAACGCGGCATCACGATTCTTGCCAAGAACACGGCGGTGCATTACAACGGAACCAAGATCAATATCGTTGATACCCCCGGTCACTCTGATTTTGGCGGTGAGGTCGAGCGCACCCTCACAATGGTTGATGGCGTCCTTTTGCTTGTCGACGCCGCTGAAGGACCCCTTCCGGGAACGAAGTTCGTTCTTAAGAAATCACTCGACCTCAACCTTACGCCGATTGTTGTCATTAATAAAATCGATCGAAAAGATTCGCGTGCCCATGAGGTTCTTGATCATGTTTTTGAACTCTTCCTTTCGTTGGGAGCCAACGATCAGCAGTTGGATTTCACGACAATCTACTGCATCGCAAAGCAGGGAATAGCCAAAAAAGAACTTGGCGACGAGAACACAACGCTCGAACCTTTGTTCGAAGCCATTGTCAGCAAGGTTCCGCCCCCAAACGCCGATTCCTCCCTCCCGTTTCAAATGTTGGTAACAACCATCGACTACAATGATTACCTTGGGCGCTTGGGTATCGGGCGGATTCACCGCGGCAACATCCGCATGGGTTCACCCATGAAAATCATTCATCGGGATGGGAATATTGAAGACGCGCGTGTGACGAAGATTTACACTTTTGAAGGACTCAAGCGGGTCGAAACGAACGAGGCCAGTGCCGGAGACATTATCGCGATAGCTGGAATGGAAGACGTGGATATCGGTGAGACGATCGCCGATGCCGCCGATCCAACGCCGCTTCCCTTTGTTTCGATCGAGGAACCGACTCTTTCAATGAACTTCGTTGTAAACAATTCTCCCTTCGCCGGATTGGAAGGCAAATATGTTACAACGAGGCATCTCAGCGAGAGGCTTGCGCGTGAACTCCGATCCAATGTCAGTCTTCGCATTGAACTCACGGATTCTCCCGATGTATTTCGCGTAAGCGGACGCGGCGAGCTGCACCTTGCCATCCTTATTGAAACCATGCGCAGGGAGGGTTACGAGGTCCAAGTTTCACGCCCGGAAGTCATTTACAAGAGAATTGACGATGTCCACGCAGAGCCAATTGAACACGTGATCATCGATGTCCCGGAGGAGTTCTCGGGCGTAGTCATCGAGAACATCGGCCGGCGCAGAGGTGAAATGAAGAACATGATTTCCAATCAAGGGAACACACGATTGGAATTCTTTGTGCCTGCGCGCGGCCTTATTGGATTCCGATCCGAGTTCATGACGCAGACCAAGGGAACAGGAATCCTTCATCACAACTTCCACGGTTATGAACCATTCAAGGGTGAAATGTCACACCGGACGAAAGGGGCGCTCGTGGCTCTGGAAACCGGAGAGGCAGTTGCATATGGAATGTGGAAATTGCAGGAGCGCTCCACGTTCTTTCTGGAACCAGGAACGAAAGTGTACGGCGGAATGATCGTTGGCGAGAACTCGCGTGACCAGGACATGACTGTTAACGTGTGTAAAACGAAACAGCTCACAAACATGCGCGCATCTGGGTCTGACGAAGCGGTGCGGCTTGAGCCGCCGCGAATCCTTTCGCTTGAGCAGGCAATTGAATGGATCGCTGACGACGAACTCGTAGAGATAACTCCGAAGAGCATCAGGTTGCGGAAGCGCTACCTTGATCACAACGAGCGGAGCCGCATGGCAAAGAGAAAGTCCATTGAGATGGCAGAGGAAGAAGCTTGATGGGCGTGATGCGCCCACAACAAGTGTACTGATTGCCCCGACGGCCAGTGTCGGGGTTTTGTTTTTTGTGGAACAGAGTTGGAACCAAAAATGACCCGGAGACTCCGTGCCCCTAAAGCGCAATGCTGAAAAACACATCGATACACTCATCGGCGAGCTTCATGACCTCGCGTACAACCTCTGGTGGTCATGGCATCCCGAGGCGCAAAGGATTTTTCATGAACTCTCGCCCTTCTTCTGGGAACACAGCAACCACAATCCGGTAGAAGTGATGCAATGGATTTCCGGTCCCGAATTGCGGGGCAAGTTACTGAACCACGAATTCCGCGAACGAGTTGCACGCGTCTGTGGGGATTTCCGAATGTATCTGATGGACAAGAACACATGGGGCAAACGTGCCGCTGCCTCACTGAAGAACAAACCCATAGCGTACTTCAGTGCGGAGTTTGGATTGCATGAGAGTCTCAGGATTTATTCCGGCGGACTCGGCATTCTTTCCGGAGATCATACAAAATCCGCCAGTGATCTTGGATTGCCGTTCGTCGGTATCGGGCTCTTGTACAACCAGGGCTACTTCCAACAACAGATCTCAACCGACGGTTGGCAACACGAGCGATATCCATCCTATGATCCCGCAAAACTCCCGCTCACGCTCGTCAAGGACAAAAGGGGAAATCCGGTTGTCTGCTCTGTGGAAATTGGCACGGCGTCCGTGAAGTTTCAAACTTGGATCGCTCAGATCGGGAGAGTCCCGGTGTACCTTCTCGATACCAACCTTCCTCAGAACAATGAAACGGTGCGCATGCTGACCGCACACGTATATGGCGGCGACCAGCATACGCGGATCGGACAGGAGATGCTTTTGGGAATTGGCGGAGTAAGGTTTTTAAGATCCGCCGGAATCAGTCCATCCGTCTATCATATGAACGAAGGTCACTCTGCTTTTCTCACACTCGAATTGTTGCGAGAGGAGCTGGTCGCGAAAAAGACGCTGAAACAAGGTGAGGGACGCGTCAAGCAACGCTGTGTGTTCACTACGCATACTCCAGTCCCCGCGGGCCACGACCGGTTCGATCGCGGTATGATGGAGATGCATTTCAGCGCATTCGCAACATCAATGGGTTTGTCCATGGATCAGTTCATGGAGTTCGGGCGCGTTAACCAACATGATCCGCATGAGACATTCTGCGTTACTGTCCTAGCACTCAAGATGTCCCGGGCCGCAAACGGCGTGAGCTGGTTGAACGGCAAGGTAAGCCGCGAAATGTGGCAACCGCTTTATCCCGGGGTTCCAGTGGAGAAAATTCCTATTGGCGCAATCACAAATGGAATTCACACCACTGGCTGGTGTGCCCCTTCAGCCATGGGGTTCTGGACAGGCCGGGCTGGAATCCGGTGGGCTGAAAAGCTCGAGGATAAGAAGCGGGTGGCGGATCTGCTCTCAAAAGTTTCCGATGACGAGTTATGGGCATTTCGAACCATGCTTCGGCGCGAGCTTGTGGAGTTCGCGCGCAAGCGTTTGCGCGAGCAGCATTTGCGTCACGGCGGCGACGGACTCGGGATGTTTGATGAGGTGCTCTCACCTGATGCGCTGACAATCGGATTTGCGCGAAGGTTCGCGACATATAAGCGCGCTCCCCTCTTCTTCAGGGATTTGGAATGGGCCATCAAGGTTCTGACAGGCAAAGAGAAATCGGTGCAACTGGTGTTTGCCGGAAAGGCGCATCCGCGCGATGATGCAGGCAAGCAGTTCATCCAGCAAGTGGTAAACATCACACGTCGCATCGACCTTTTCGACAAGGTTGTCTTCCTTGAGGACTATGACATCAATGTTGCCCGGCATCTGGTCGCCGGATGTGATCTCTGGTTGAACACACCACGCAGACCGATGGAGGCGTGCGGCACCAGCGGAATGAAAACCCTTGTGCACGGCGGACTCAATGCAAGCACAATGGACGGGTGGTGGCGCGAGGGATTCGATGGAAAAAACGGATGGAAGATCGGCGAGGATACGAACACAACCACCGAGAACATGCAGGACGAATTGGATGCTGCGTCACTGCGAGGGTTGATCGAGAACGAGGTCGTTCCCCTTTTCTACAAACGCGGAAAGGACGGGATACCCCGCGAGTGGTTGAAGCGCGTCCGTCATTCAATGAAGACATTGATTCCGGAATACAATACGAACCGAATGGTGGAAGAGTACGCGAAAAAGTACTACCTCACCTCGTAATCCGGTGGTCCATAGCGTGCGTTTCCCGGGGCTCAAGATAACCGTTGATGTATGAGTGAACATCCGGTGGAGACGACAGTATCCCTTCGATCTTAGTGGCAGTCTTGTGCGCCGCGTCCAGCGTCACGCCGGACTGAAAAAGAAGATGATATTCAATCCACGCTGAATTCTCGCTTCGGCGGACACGCAGTTCGTGATATCTTAACCTCCTTTCACCGGTCTCTCTCTCAAGAATACAACTGACTTTCATATTCAACTCCTGATCGGCCTCATCCATTAGATGACTCAACCACATGCTGAATGCAGCAAAGGCCACAGCGCACACGTGCACAACTTATTCCGCAGCATCAGAAAAAATCGAAGCTGAGTCAGTCAACAAGAACGCAAACCATTTTCCCGCCAGCATGACCAGACCGACAACAAGTGAAAGGCGGATCGCAAAACGTTGCTGCTTTAGGCGTGCCGGGAAAGTTTCCCTGAAGTGCATCCTGTCCTCGCTATTCTTTCTGGTTAAAAATCGGTCAAAAATGCGTGTCGAGAGACTCATTACTATATAATAGAATCGGGAGATTCAATCATCAACTATTGGCATCGCACCATACTCGTTGACGCTCTATCCTGATTTTCGTACCATGATTCGCCTTTGTACCCCATGTTGAACTGATTGTAGAGAAGCAACTTTGAAGATCGGCATCCCAAAAGAGACGGTCCCCGGCGAGCTGCGTGTCGCCATCATTCCAACGATGATCCCATCCATTGTCAAGGACGGTCATGAGGTGTTGGTCCAATCCGGCGCGGGACAATCAGCTTCATTCGATGACGCGTCTTATATCCAAACCGGAGCGCGGATCGTTCCCAATGCGGCACAATTGTTCAACTCAGTGGATGCAATCCTCAAGGTTCTCCCTCTGACTTCAGATGAGAAGGATTTGTTGAGGGAAGGGTCGACCTATATCGGATTTTTCACTCCGCACACAAACGGTGATCTTATTCGTACATTCGCCCAACGCAAGGTTACTGCCTTTTCCATGGAGTATGTTCCTCGCATTACACGCGCGCAAAGCATGGATGCTCTCAGCTCCATGGCAACCATTGCGGGTTACAAATCGGTTTTGTTGGCGGCGGAGCAGTTGGACAAAATGTTTCCCCTTCTCATGACCGCTGCTGGTACCGTTCCTCCGGCCACCGTTCTTGTGCTCGGTGTTGGCGTTGCCGGTTTGCAGGCTATTGCCACCGCAAAACGGCTCGGCGCAAAAGTTGAGGCATTTGATCCTCGCCCCGCCGTGAAGGAACAAGTCAAGAGTGTCGGCGCGACATTCGTGGATATGGAAATTACCGAGAACGTCGAAACGGCCGGCGGCTATGCCAAGGAGCAGTCGGAAGAGTTCCTTCGGAAGGAACGTGAGGTCATAGGCGCACGCCTGCCGAAGGTAGACGTGGTAATCTGCACGGCGCAAATCTTTGGAAAACGCGCGCCGGTTCTGATATCGAAGGAAATGGTGGGAATGATGCGGGCGGGCTCCGTGATTATCGACCTCGCCGCGGAACAGGGAGGAAATTGTGAGCTTACAAAAGCGCGCGAAACAGTGAGAGAAAACGGGGTAACCATTGTCGGCGCAGTGAACCTCCCCGCAAGCGTCCCGCTTCACGCAAGCCAGATGTATTCCCGAAACATTACCAACCTCTTCAGGCATCTTTTCCAGAAACCGGGAGCAGAGCCGGATTTCAATGATGAGATCGTCAAGGGCTCCTGCATAACGCGTACCGGAGAAATCGTCAACGAAGCAGTTCGCGCGGCGCTGCAAGGAGGAAAGGGATGATGACGCGTTTCAAAATGTTCATGGTTGGAGTTCTTCTTCTGTCAACTTCTGCACTCGCACAAGAGCAGGGTCATACCGCTGAGCAGAGCACTGACTACTGGTCTCTCCTGTTTGTCTTCGTACTCTCAACGTTCATCGGGTTGGGAATCATTGCCCGCGTCTCGCGTCTGCTTCACACACCCCTCATGTCGATCACGAACGCAATTTCCGCCATCGCCGTGGTTGGTTCAATCATTGTCACCGGGTCCGATTATCCGATGGAAATCAGAATTCTCGGCGCCGTTGCACTGTTTGCATCCATGACGAACATCGTTAGCGGGTTCATGATCACCGACAGAATGCTGAAGATGTTCAAGCAGGACAAGGACAAAACGCAATGATTCACGGGATCGCACAAGGCGCATATCTGGTCGCCACGGCTCTCTTTGTGTTCTCCCTTTACTGGATGAACAGTCCGAAGACTGCGCGGCGTAGTGTCAGCGCAGGTGTTGCGGCAATGGCTCTCGCGATACTCGCAACATGGATCCAACCCGAGATTGTCAATCACGGCTGGATTCTTGTCACAATCATTGCCGGTTTTGTTGTCGGCGTACCGCTCTCCCGTGTTCCGTTGACTGCGGTTCCGCAACGAACGGCTCTCTCGCACGCCTTTGGAGGTCTTGCGGCTGGACTCGTAGGAACAGCAAAGTACTATCTTTGGACCGGTGAAGGTTCTGAACAGTTGACAGCATTCCGAACGGGCGCAATCGTTGTCGAAGTGATTCTCGGCTTGCTCACGTTCACCGGAAGTCTCATGGCAGCGGGCAAACTACAGGAAATCAAATGGATTCCGCAACGCCCCGTCATCTATCCGCTGCAAAATGTTACCAACATCGGTTTGCTTGTCATCGCCGCCGGGCTCGGCATACTTCTCGTAATGGATCCGACAGGTCCATGGTCATCCGTTGCCTTTCCGGCAATCATTGGGCTGGCGTTGGCATTTGGCGTCCTGCTGATTATCCCTATTGGCGGCGCTGACATGCCGACCGTTATTTCCATTTTGAATTCATATGCAGGACTCTCTGCTGTCGCCATGGGCTTTGTTCTCGATAACAAACTGCTGATCACCGCGGGTGCACTCGACGGTTCAAGCGGGTTGATTCTTTCCATCATCATGTGCAAGGCGATGAACCGCTCATTCACCAATGTCTTGTTCGGAGCATTTGGCAGTGTCCAGGCCGCCAAGCAGGAAGGAATTCAGAAGCGATACAAGGAAGAGACCATTGAAGGTGCAGCGCAAATCTTGGAACAGGCAAGCGCCGTCGTGATTATTCCGGGTTACGGGATGGCTGTAGCGCAGGCACAACATCGCCTGCGCGAGTTGTATGATATTCTTAAGAAGAAGGGGATCAACGTAAAATTCGCGATTCATCCCGTTGCTGGACGCATGCCCGGACACATGAACGTGCTTCTTGCCGAAGCGGACATTCCCTACGTCGATCTTGCCGAGATGGACGACATTAATCCCGAGATGCCACAGTTTGACGTCGCGCTTGTTGTGGGAGCAAATGATGTTGTCAACCCGGCAGCACGATTCGATAAGTCCACGCCGATTTACGGCATGCCTATTATAGACGCGGACAAAGCACGCGCGGTGTTCGCCATTAAGCGAAGCAAGAACCCCGGATTTGCGGGTATCGACAACGAACTGTATTTCGCGGACGGGACATTCATGCTGTTCGGAGACGCAAAAGCGGTTGTCGGGGAGCTTGCAAAACAGCTTTCTGGGGCCAGCGGAGGCCACTAGGTATCGGGCCTCAAGACAATCCCCGGCTGCATCTTCGTGCTACTGTTTCCGTATCACTAATTGATTACACACCGTCCTCCACCCTGAAAGGTTCACTGATGAAAATCCTTCAAAGCATGGTTGCACTTTGTCTTGTGCTGGGAACTACAACCCCGGCCAGGTCACAACAAGACGCGCGGCTTCTGCGCTTCCCTGCCAGCTACGGCAATCAGATTGTCTTTACTTACGCCGGCGATCTGTACACCGTCCCTGCAACGGGAGGCACAGCACGCAAGCTCACTAATGACGTCGGAAATGAAATGTTTGCACGCTTCTCGCCCGACGGCAAGTGGATTGCCTTTACCGGCCAGTACGACGGCAACACTGAAGTCTATTTGATGCCATCGGAAGGCGGTTCTCCAAAGCGATTGACGTATACCGCAACCCTCAGCCGCGACGACGTTTCGGACCGCATGGGCCCCAACAACATTGTGATGACATGGCGCGATGATAAGAGTATCATTTACCGCTCACGCCGCATCGAGCGTAATGATTTCATCGGACAATTATTCGTCGCATCCGTAGAGGGCGGCATCCCCGAACAGCTTCCCCTTCCCCGCGGCGGATTCTGTTCCATCTCTCCTGACAAGAAGCAGATGGCCTACAACCGTGTGTTCCGCGAATTCCGGACATGGAAGCGATACCGCGGCGGACAAGCGGATGATGTCTGGATTTATGACTTCGAGAAGAAGACGGTCACCAATATCACGAACAATCCTGCCCAGGATATCATCCCGATGTGGTCGGGAAATAAAGTGTATTTTCTTTCGGACCGCGATTCTCGGCTGAACATCTTCGTTTATGATTTCGCTTCCAAGCAGACGACAAAGCTCACCGACTTCACCGAATTCGATTGCAAGTTCCCTTCGCTGGGGAACGATGCCATCGTCTTTGAGAACGGCGGACACATTTATAGAATGGATCTCGCCACCGAGAAAGCCGTGTCGGTCCCTATTTCCCTCAAGGAGGATCTTGATATCGGCAGAAACGGCTGGAAGGATGTCAGCAAGGAAGTCACGAATTTTGAAATCAGCCCGGATGGAAACCGTGCGCTTCTCGGCGCCCGCGGTGACGTGTTCACAGTCCCCGCGAAATACGGCAACATCCGCAACATTACGGCTACACCCGGTGTGCACGAACGGAACTCAAAGTGGTCGCCTGATGGGAAGTGGATAGCATACATTTCCGATGCATCCGGCGAAGATGAACTCTACGTCCGCGCTCAGGACGGAACCGGTGCGGCAACTCAATTGACAAAAGACGGCGACACGTACAAGTATCAAATGTATTGGTCACCCGACAGCAAGAAACTTTTGTGGGGCGACAAAAAACTGCGGCTCCAGTATGTCAACGTCGAATCAAAAAGCGTTACCCGGGTTACCCAGACGAAGGCATGGGAAATCACGGAGTACGTTTGGTCCTCCGACAGCAAATGGATTTCCTATGCAAAACCGGAAGAGAAGCAGGCAACAACAATCTATCTCTATTCTGTGGACAAGAATGAAAGTCATCCTGTTACAGACGGGTGGTTTTCTTCCAGCTCACCGGCATTCAGTTCGGACGGCAAGTACCTTTTCTTCGTCTCCAGCAGATCATTCTCGCCGACGTATGGACAAACAGAATGGAATCACGTCTACCTTGATATGAGCAGTATCTATTTCGTCACGCTGGCGAAAGCCACCAAGTCGCCGTTTGAGCCCAAGAGCGATGAAGTGACAATCAAGAAGGAAGAAAAGGAGTCGGAGAAGAAAGACGACAAGAAAGAGGACAAGGACGCGAAGAAAAAAGACGAGCCGAAGTCAATTGTCGTGGATGTTGACGGAATTATGGAGAGGATAGCAGTGCTTCCGATTTCATCCGCAAACTATGGCGCACTCCAATCCGCAGACGGCAAATTGTTCTATGTCCGCAACAGCAGTAAGGACGACAAGAGCCGAATGTTCATGTTCGATTTTGAGAAACAGAAGGAGAACGAGCTCGGTGAATTCGGCGGATATGAGATTTCTGCCGATGGGAAGAAAATGATCGTGGGAAGCGAAGGCAGCTACTATATCATCGACCTTCCGTCTTCAAAGATTGAAACCAAAGACAAGCTCAATCTCAGCACAATGAAAGTATGGCTTGACCGCCGGGCGGAATGGAGCCAGATATTCAACGAAGCATGGCGGCAGATGCGGGACTTTCTCTTCGCGCCGAACATGCACGGCGTTGATTGGCCTAAACTGCGGAAAACATACGAGCAGCTCCTTCCATCTGTCAATCACCGGGCTGACCTTTCGTATGTTATCGGCGAGATGATCTCCGAACTCAACATCGGTCACGCGTATGTTGGTGGCGGTGATTATCCAAAACCCGAGCGGATTCCTCAGGGACTTCTCGGCGCAAAACTTGAAAAGGATCGCTCCGGCTACTACCGGATTAAGGAGATTTTGAAAGGTCAGAACTGGGATGATGACCTGCGATCACCATTAACGGAGATCGGCGTCAATGCTCATGAAGGTGATTACATTATCAAGGTCAACGGCGTTCCGACAAATACCCTGTCGGACGTTTACGCGACGCTCGTCAACACGGTTGGCAAACAGGTTACGCTTTCCTTGAACAAAGAAGCGAAGGAATCAGGAAGTTGGGAAACAGTTGTAATGCCAACTGGCGACGAACGCGGACTGTACTACTTTAACTGGGTGCAGAAGAACATAGAGAAAGTCACCAAGGGAACAGACGGCAAGGTTGCCTATGTCCACATCCCGAATATGGGAGTTGACGGCCTGAACGAGTTTGTGAAGTACTACTATCCGCAGACGCGCAAAGACGCAATCATTGTTGACGTACGCGGTAATGGCGGAGGAAATGTTTCTCCTCAAATCATCGAGCGCTTGCGTCGCGAGATGTCCATGGTTGAGGTTGCCCGCAACACGACAACAGCTCCCGACCCGGACGGCATGATTATCGGACCGAAGGTGATGCTTATTGATGAATTCTCGGCATCCGATGGCGACATTGTCGGATACCGCTTCCGCAAACATAAGCTTGGTCCGCTGATTGGCAAGCGTACATGGGGCGGTGTGGTAGGTATTCGCGGCTCGCTTCCATTGCTGGATGGGGGATTCCTGAACCGTCCTGAATTCTCGCGTTACGACACTGAGGGCAAGGAATGGATCATGGAAGGGAAAGGCGTTGAACCGGATATCTTCGTTGACAACGATCCTGCCCGCGAGTTTTCCGGGGTTGATGACCAACTCAATAAGGCAATTGAAGTCATCAACGACATGCTGAAAAAGAATCCCGTGAAGCTTCCCGATCCGCCTCCGTATCCCGATAAGAGCAAGTAAACCTCTTTTATCCAGACAAGGGCGACTCAATGGTCGCCCTTGTTTTTCTTCCCTCAAGAATTCCCGTCTGATACTTTCTCTTTAAATCCTCGTTCGTTACCTTGATGGCCGATTGATGTTCCTTGCCCCAAGAATAGAGTGAACCGGAATGGCTGATCGCTCGCAAAACAAACGTAAGCCGCCTGCCTTAAAGAAAGGCGATGTCATCGGCATCATCGCGCCGGCGAGTCCGCCAAACAACCATTCAGCCATCGAACGCGGAGCGCGTTACTTTGAACGACTCGGCTACAGAGTGGAAATCGGGCCGGGCGTTTCAAGAAGGCATGGTTACCTCGCGGGAACGGATCAACAACGGCTGGATGATCTTCATGCGATGTTTGCGGACCGTCGAATCAAGGCCATCATCTGTGCACGCGGCGGCTATGGAACACCGCGCCTTCTTCCGTCAATCGACTACAACCTCATTGCCCGCAATCCAAAGATTCTTGTGGGCTTCAGTGACATCACCGCGCTTCAACTTGCACTCTGGAAAAAGTGTCGCCTTGTGACATTTCACGGGCCGATGCTTGCAGTGGAATTTGCCTCCACGCTGGATCGGTTCACGGAGGAATCATTCTGGAGATCGATCACATCAACACATAAGCGCGAAAAGGTCTCTCTGCCGCGAGGAACAAAAGTGCTTCGGTCAGGGAAGGCAAGCGGAATTCTCTTGGGGGGGAACCTGTCCCTGGTTGCATCAATCCTCGGAACTCCATTTCAGCCGGATTTTCAAAACGCCCTTCTCTTTCTTGAGGATGTCGGAGAGGAGCCATATCGCATCGACCGGATGATGACTCAGCTTTCCAACGCCTCGGTATTTCAGCAGGCAAGCGGAGTGTTGGCCGGAAAATTCAGTGATTGCATGCCCAAAGACAAGTCAAAGCCATCTCTTTCTATCACTCAAGTCCTCAGTGGGATGGCTTCAAACATCAATAAACCATTTCTCTCAGACCTTCCGTTCGGACATACAACACCAAAGCTGACGATCCCAATCGGAATAACGGCGACTTTGGATGCGTCAAGAAGATTACTCTTGCTTAATGAAGCGAGCGTTTTTTAGCAAGACTCATCGAACTCTATTTCAACAAAACCATTTTTCTTGATTCGGTAAACGTCCCCGCTGTAATTCTGTAGATGTATAATCCGCTTGCAAGGGTTGAACCATCAAACGGAACTTCATACGATCCAGATTTTTTGTTATCGTCGACAAGACTGTAAACTTCTCGCCCGAGCATATCATATATCTTTAGACTGACTTGAGCATCCTCGGCGATGTCAAACCTGATAGTGGTCGCAGGGTTGAAGGGATTAGGATAATTCTGTTCGAGTATGAACCTATTTGGCGTTGAATTCGGAGATTCGCTTTTCCCAAGAGCAAGCCGTTGCGACTGAGAAAATCCGGGACAGTTTTGGAGCTGTAGCCGCGCCATGAATCTCTCACCGCTTTCGGGATATCTGATATCCAGCAAGGATTTCAACGTTGTTGCTGTGGCAATGTCTTTGTTGGAATACAATGCATGGATAAACTTCCCGTACAACGCAGCGCACTCCACATCAGAGTTTGGGTACTCTTGGATGTTTGCGGTGTACGCTGTCTGAGCCTCTGAAACTGATCCTTCGCCCTGCAGGATATTTGGCAGTACACTCTTGATTTGTCGTAGCAATGCAGGCTGATTGCTCAAAAGCGTTCCAAGATACTGCGAGAGGCGGTCACCCGGTAAACGGTGGCTCATTGCCACGAGCTGGCGAACCGCCCACTTCTTGTGTCGGAGGCTGACAGCGGAGCTTGTGATAATTGTCTTGATCTTCTGCAATGCTTGGACAAATTCTCCGTCCGCCCTGTGTTGCAGCACTTCGCACATGAGGTCTTCGCCCGGATTCATGGTTGGGGAAACGAGAATAGAGGCACCGGGGTTGGGGTTTGTATTGAGAATCGGCGTATAATCAACCGAGGACTCGTCGTCAACCAGAAACCAGTTCCCCACATCTGGTTTTGTGCTTCCCCACCAGTTGTTCTCTGCAAGGACGATACTTCCACCAGTGGCCGTACCAAAAACAGTATTGGCTGGTTGTTCAAAACTGTTCTGGCCGCCCAAGTCTCCCATGGCGCCGGAAATGAATCCAAGAACGGGATCTGAACTTTGCACAGTGACCGAATTGGAGTTGTTTTTGAATTTGTTGTTCCCTCCGGGAACGCCTTCCTCCAACACCGGGGAACTTGCATTTGTGCAGTGCAAGCCGATTGTTGCAGTATATACCCTTGTTCGTAGAATCTGTGGTGATGAGCCACTGAGGAATATTCCTTTCGTGTTCGAGCCGGAAATATTGAGCGTGTCTGTATCCAGAAGAATATTGGAATCATCGGTTATAGAGATACCGACCCCGCTAATACCGTTGAACCGGCAGTTCTTTATCTCCCGGTACATATCACCGGGCGTGTTGACCACTTCAACCCCGATAATCGAATTATCAAAGACGGTGCTTGCCAGTCTTAGCGTGGATTTTGATTGAAGGCTGAGCGCTGTTTTTGTATTGGAGAATCTTGCATATTCGATGGTGTCATTGCGAATGCTCGCTCCTGTGAACACAAGCCCATCCCAGGTACCGGTGCCAGTACGCTCAAAGATCACCGGATTCGTGTATGAACTTCCCTTTGCTTTGAACTCACCATTGATGATGTTCATGCTTGCGCCATCACCGAAACGGAATTTACTCCCGGGTTTGGCCTCTACAGTTCCATAGATAGTTGCGATTACATTGTTGCCGAGTTCGAGCGTACCGCCCTCCGTCGACACAAAAGGAGACTCCATGTATATTTTCGCGCCTGATTCCAACACGATTGAACTTCCGCTGCTGATTGTAAGTTTGCCCGGACCCTTAAAGATTGGATTCCCCTGCGATCCGATATCATATTTACCCCAAATGATAGTTACTGAACCCGACTTAAGTCGAAGCTCCTTCTGATTCGTACCATCACCAATAGTTACATCACCAACAATCCAATTCGTGTCAGTAAGTGAATAATTTTCATTGATATTTCCGAATAAAGTATAGGGCTTTCTTCGGAAGTACAGTTTATCGTTAGAATGATCTCTCCACATCACCACAACAGAACCCTGACTGGACCCAGCCACCGGATCAGAACCGGAAGCGTAAACACCGGGAGAAGTTTCATTTACATGGAACTGACCGAACGTGGAAGGTGCTTCTGATCCCAGCGCTTTCATTCTATACAATCCTATCCTGTACACACCAGACTCTATATCATTGTAAATAAAGTTTGGCCAATCAATGTCGCTAGGATGGCCTGTTGAGATAACAACAGAGGGTTTACCATTCGGGGTTTGTGTCACTCCGAAGAGAGGACCACCCCAAGAATTTGTTGTTCCTTGCTTCCGATACCTTCGCGTAAAGTAATCTGGGGTTGGGGTGCCCGGCGGCTTGGAGAACACAAACATGTATGGACCAATATCATTTCCGCCCGGTGTGTTTTGGACAACGACAAACGAATTCAGACTGGCACCATAATATGGACCTGTACTTAGTTCCCAAGACCCGCCGCCATTGGTTGAAGGAAATTTAAAGCTACGCAATCCAAGCGTGGAGAGTACATAAGCACTGTCTCCTTGAGCAACTGTACTTGTGGTAATCGCCGGGTGACCTGCCCCCCTTAAAACGGTCCAATTCGTATCTTAGGATACGGGATCAAAAGGAAGGGGAATATTGCAATGCCAAGGAAAGGTCACACCGCCGAAGAGATCATCACCAAGCTGCGTGAA